>Ga0307373_10000015_pt1 | contig 236541 bp, 219 predicted proteins | sample OX2MG_FD_202534 | JGI IMG/M metagenome (GOLD analysis project Ga0307373, IMG submission 202534) | Soil microbial communities from Risofladan, Vaasa, Finland - OX-2 | ecosystem: Environmental > Terrestrial > Soil > Coastal area > Acid sulfate soil | place: Finland: Risofladan, Vaasa...
CGCTCGAATCACCCAACTCGAGACTCAAAGAGCGCGTCAACATCGGGGGCTATCCGGTCAAGGAGCTGGGTGGTCTCGTCTGGGGCTACCTCGGTCCACTCCCGGCACCGGTGCTTCCGCCATGGGATGTACTTGTGCAGCCGAACTCTCTTCGCCAGATTGGGCAGACCGTCATCCCGTGCAACTGGCTGCAGTGCCAGGAGAACGCCTCTGATCCAGTGCACAGCGTCTATCTGCACGGACACTTCTTCAAGTACATCCTCGAACGCGATGGTCTCATCGAAGATCGCGCCTCTGACCAAACAACACACCGCGCATGGACCTCGATCTCCGGGGTCAAGGGATTTGACCATGTCATCTCAAAGCGCGACGCGCACGGCGTGCAAAAGGCGATGGTTTACACGGTCGAGCGAGGCGCCGAGAAATACCAGGAGCGTTGGCACTCGTACATGATCTTTCCGAACATCGCGCGCGTCGGCGGAGCGGGAATCCGCTTCGAGATGCAGTTCCGCGTCCCCATGGACGACACTCACACCTATCACGTGGTCTATGACATCTACACTGCTCCAGAGGGAATCGCAATCAATCCCCCGGCAACAGTTCCCTATTACGACATTCCGATCGAAGATGAGAACGGTAGGCCTATCGTCGATTACATCCTCGCTCAGGACATGGCCGCATGGTGGTCCCAAGGTCCGATTGTCGATCGCTCGCTCGAACACCTCGGAGCAACCGATACCGCAGTCATCGATTTTCGCAAAATGCTTGATGAGCAGATATCCATCGTCGAAAATGGTGGAGATCCGATCAATGTCTACCGCAATCGAAAAGAGACCGGCGACGTGATCGAATGCACGCCGCGCATCAATTCGGCCACCTATCAGGGTCCGACATGGGGAAGCTCTCGAGCCGCGCTTCACAAAGGCTACTGGCGCGACGACGCCGACCGGCATGGGCCACTCCTCGAGGATGTTCTCGAGCTCATGCGACGCGTTGACGAGAGGTCCTCAACTCCAACACCATGACCTGAGAGGCAGTCCGGCGGCGAGCAGACTACGGGTTGTGGTGACGATGAAGCTGGCGGTGCTGGCGGATGTAGTCAAGGCCATAGTCGTTTCCGTTCGGAGTCCGCATCATGGTGTGGATATGACTCTTCATCGGTTCGAGCCCTTTGAACACAATGCCCGGTTCATGATCAAATTCGAGCAGTATCACTGGAGAATGCACGCGGTAATAAAAGACATCCTCGTTCGTGGTCTCACCCATCCAAGAGAAGTACGTCTCATCGAGATGCGCCTCGATCTCACGCATCTTCGCCTCGGCAATGTCATGTGAGAGACGACCGACGTAAACGCGAATCAGGCGAACAAGCTCCTCGCGTTGGCGAGGTTCGAGTTCCCCGTATGAGATACCCTCATAATCGAGCACTACATTGTCGCAAAACGCCCCGGTGAAAAGCCCGGAAGGCATCGTCGGGGAGATTATTGCGCGTGCTCTTTGATGTGCATCGAGTGATTGGACAAGCTCGAGCGCAACATGCTCCTCGGAATCAAGGATGCGCACCCCTTTGAATCTTCCGCTCTCTGCCTCGAGAGGCTCTGACCCGAGAAAAAACGGGGTCACGACGATCTGGTCACCGAGGAGAAGGCAGTTGATGTTGAGGTGGTGACCGTCGAGCTGCCAACCCCAGGGCTCGTTCGCGGATGCCTCCCCCATCAGCGATATCCAATACATCCACTCACCAAATTCAGGAAAACCCTGTTCGTCGAGGCGACCACTGATCTCCTGGATGGTTTCATTGAGCTTCATCACCCCGCGAGCCTCGGAGAAGCCACGCTCGCCAAGCACACTTGCAACGAGACCCAGAGCAAGGTCTCGCTCGTCTTTGGAGAGCGAATCAAGCAAAAGCCCGTGACGCATCAAGAAGCGGTGGATGTTGCACCAGCGCCGCCAGTTGTCGGTATCGACGGGAAATGAAACGCCCTCGCGCGAGCCCTCGCCAAGGCCCGAGACGAACGCATTTCGAGCCTGTGCAACACGGTCGAGTGACATCTCCGAGGGGCGAAGCGGAAAGAGATCCTCGACAACTCCAGTTGACGCGTGGACTCCCACGAATGGTCCTGCAAGTTGCCGGTCACATCCATCGATCATTGCCTGATGGCGCGGGAGCGGAGATCCGAGCATCCGCGCCGAGGCCGGAGGACTTTCACGGAGTTCATAGGTCATGACGCGCTATCTCCCCGAGCGGCGGAGGCGCTCTGACTTTCTCACAAAATAATCCCAACCGATATCAAACTGCGTTGGCGACCAGCACACCGAGCGCTTCGATAGTGCCTCCTCGTCCGACGACCATGTCTTGATATCTCTTGCCGCGAGCTGGCTCGCACAGGCGTGCTCGAGCAGGATCGTCGACATCACTGCCGCGGAGACCGTCGGTCCCGCGACGGCAACGCCATGGTGGGGAATCAAAAGCGCAGGTCGATCACCGAGAGTTCGGGCAAGGTCCGCACCGAGCTCAGCCGTCGTAATCAACTCTCCAGTACGGGTGAAGCGGGGAATATCCGGGGGAGTGAATGGCGTCGCATCATGTGACATTGGCAACAACGGCTGCTGGGTCGCGGCGAAGGCAACCGCATGGAAAGGGTGCGTGTGAACGACGCAGTTGACATCAGGACGCGCCCGCATAATCTCGGTATGGATCGGGTACTCGCCGTGACGTCGACCAGATCCCTCGAGAATTTCTCCATCAAATGAGATCAACAGAACGTTTTCACGCTCGATCTCCTCAAATCCAAACAGGTGTGCCTTCATCCAGAGGCCCCGCCCTTCGGGGTCGCGGATCGAGACATGACCCCACAACATGTCGCCCAAGCCCTCATCACCAAGGATGTGGCTCGCGGTGACGATCACCCCAATCGGGTCGTCAATCTCCGTGTCTGACTTTTCCATGGCAGTCCTTCGGTTGTGGTTCGAATACGTTTCAGGAGAGCGCGGCAGCCTCGAGTTCGTTCATCTCGGCCACGCTGTAGTACCCACGCGCGACAGCCTCAACAGCATCTTGCACGTGCTTGGGCTCGGAGAATCCGAGAATCGCCGTCGTGACGCCCGGCGTTGAGATCACGTAGCGAATCGCGGTGGAAACCACCGATTCATGATGTTTTTCCGCGAACGCGCGAATCTTCTCAATGCGCTCGCCGGCCGTCTCTTCGGTTGCCAGTATTCCGCGACCAAGCACCTGGATCGCCATGACGCCAACACCATGTTGTTGGGCAGTCGCGATTACCTTTTTGTAATCGGCACCGGCATGGCCATCCGGCATGGCCACTCCGGCAGAGGGATTTAGCAGGGAAAAAGATGCATTGATCGATCCGAACGTGCCCGATTCAAGGGCCTCCACAATTGCACCTGGATCCCCACCGAAGGAGGTGAAGCCGGTCGTGCGTATCACCTTCGCGTCAAGTAACTCCTGCAACGCGCTCGCGACGCCGTTCTTGCCAAAGACCTCCCGAAGGTTGAGAAGGGCACCGACATTCATGATCTCGCCCTCTTCGTGTTCGTAGGCGATTCGGTTATGAGAGAGAAGCACATCGACGCGATCTACTCCAAGCCGTGCGAGGTTCTCTTCAAATCCCTTCAGAACCGCCGAACGGGGATCCTTGAGATCCTCTGGCTGAAGGCAGAATTTCGTCGAAATCGATGGCCGGGCTCCGAGCTCGGCAAGCGCGCGACCCAAATTGGTCTCCGATGTTCCCCAACCGTAGGCATACGCCGTGTCAAAGTAGGTGATACCAAGCTCGATCGCGAGACCGATGGTTTCGATCCGAAGGTCTTCGTCCTCACCAACCATCAGACGCGCATTCGGACCGCATCCGAACCCAAGAACAGGAAGTTCAACTCCTGAGTCGCCCAGCTCACGATGATCCACTGCCACCTCCTCTACGTCACAGAGCGGTCAGCCCGCCCTGCCAACTGTTCAACAGGATCCAAAGGATCTGATCCCACAACTCGAAAGCTCAATCTTCTCGATCGACTGGACCGACCATACGCTCGCTTTCGGCGAGCGACGTTCCACAACAATATCCATCGTTGCATCGCGGCGGTAACTGGGCAGATCCCACAACTCATAGCCAGCACGGTCATGAATTTCCCGTCATGGCACCAAAATGCGACCGCATTGATCGCAGTGCACAAGTTCCATTGCATTCACGTGACGGAGACGGTCGACCTCGGTCGCCGAAAGCGCCAGATTGCAACCTGAGCACATTCCATGCACAAGGCGGGCAGCCCCGATTCCTCCAAGACGCGCGCGCAGTCGGTTGTACTCATTCAAGAGCGATTCCGGCACGGAGAGGGCGAGCGCGTTCCTTTGCGAGACAATCTCGTCAAGCTGAATCATGAGCTCGCGCCGTTCCTTTGTCATTGCCTCATGGTCAGCCCGCGCCTGACTGTGGAGCCGTTGTTGTGTCTCGTGGGCCCTGTTGAGGAGAGCCTCAAGTGGCTCGATCAACTCCATCAACTCAAGTTCCTCATCCTCAAGGGTGCGTTTGCGTTCTATCAGCGAGTTCATCTCCTTCGACATCGCTGCCTGGTCGCGAAACGACCCACTCGAATCGCTGCGCAGCCGATCATTGATCTCACCTACCCTTCGATCGAGATCGCGCACCTTGTCTTCGATCTCGGACTGACGAACGATGTAGGCGTCGCGTTCCATTCGCTGTGCCCTGGTTGACCCATCGATCGAGACGGACTGTTCGTGAAGCGCGGCGATCTGCGCGAGCAACGGGTGATTGTCGATCTGATGACGGAGTTGGTCGTGTCGGATGTCCTCTTCTTGCACCTCGAGGAGGAGTTCGAACGGATTCTGATGGTCGGTCATCTCGTCTCCATCATCGCGTCATTCATAAGAGCGTGCGCCGTGGCGCTTCGGGGCCGCGAGCGACGCTGTCTGGAGTTCTCGAGCGAGTGCTGCCGTTCCTGCCGCGACCGGACTTCGCCTGCCCGCGTACTCGCGAGTCACCAGATCCCGACCAGAGACATCAAGAACCGTCGCTCCCGCCTCTTGGCAGATGAGCATTGCTGCAAGGTAGTCCCAAGGTCCATGGGAGTTCTCTCCACAATCAAGATAGGCATCGAGCGAACCCTCTGCCACCGCGCACAGGTCAAGGGCAATTGCGCCAAGAGCTCGATACTGGGCCCATCCAAGATGCATCTCCGGATAACCAGAGAGACCGACGATCGCGTGGTTCAGCGTCTGCGTCGCGCTTGGAGCGATATGCGTGCCATTGCGGAGCGCGCCGTCGCCACGCACGGCCTCATAGCGAACTTTCGATGCCTGATTGATGACCACCGCGGCAAGTGGTCCTGAAGGGTCAAGAACACAGATGCTTGTCGCGTACCACGGAAGATTCCGCGAAGCGTTGGTTGAACCGTCGATAGGATCGATGACTGCGAACAACTCACGCTCAGCAAAATGCACTCCACTCTCTTCGGAGAGCACTCCGAATCCCCTCTCGGTGAGATATTGCACACCCACCGCGTCGGCGGCGACATCAATACGATATTGACCTGGGCGATTGCCCTGCGCGCGCCAGTCGGAGACCTCACGAACGGCAAGGTCAATTTCCTCAGCACAACCAACGAGGGCCTCGATCAGTCCTGCTGGCTCCATGCCTCCCACGCTAGGCGCGCATACACCATTTGTGCGAGGAGGCGCGACGATCAGCGTGGGTGGCGCGATGTCCGCCTACACTCGACTCCATGGCGGTAATCGACGTTGCCGGGTATGTCACCGAACTCAAAGACCACTGTGTCGACCACGGGTTTCATGTTCACGATGAACGACACTTCGTCGAGACCTATTCGCTCCGTCAGTTCTGGGAGGTCGACCTTCATCCCGAAGAGGGATGTGGTGGACCGATCGACCTCCATCTCGCGCTTGAGGTCAGCCCGCGTACGCTGCTCGGATTTGAAGACGCAGTACTCGCACTCGCCGAGGGGGACGACCCACCAGACGACTGGCATTTTCCGCTCACCTTCAATTGGGGGATACCTCCCCTGCCAAAGGCCCCAGACCTCCTGCGACTCGCGATCGACCTCGCCGGCATCGGCGAAATGGAGTTGCCACTCGAGATCTCGGCGACCGATTCGTTTGGTTCGGTTACTGACCCTCCGGTGCGAAGACTCTCGATCGTCGCGCGACAGCACGTCTCGCTTACCCGCGTCCTCGCCGGTGAGGAACTACTCTGCGAGACGCTCGAGCGGACGCTCTCCGTGAGCCGCTTTCTTCTCGAGGCAACACCGCGTTGGCTTGGCGAGACCGACTGACCTTGGTTGGAGCAGGCCCTTCGACTACGGGAGAACCGTGATTCCCTCGGCTCCTTCGCGTCGCGCGCCACCGCACGGCCGATAGTTCTCGAGCAGTGCAAGCAGCGTGCGCACCCCAAACCCGGAACCACCCTTTCGCACAAGTCCCCGGTCCTCATCTGACCAGGCAGGTCCGGCAATATCAAGATGGACCCACGGCACCTCGTCGACAAACTCCTCAAGCAAGATTGCCGCACTGATGGTTCCCGCCTGTCCGGTCGCACCAATATTTTTCATATCGGCGATCTCGGATTCGATATGGCTGTGATACCCAGTCGGGAGCGGCAGTGGCCAGAGCGCCTCGCCGGCCTCGCGACCTGCGGCGAGCACCTGGTGGATCAGCTCGTCGTCGTTCCCGAGGACGCCAGCTATTTGCGACCCAAGTGCAACGACACATGCTCCCGTCAGCGTCGCGAGATCGATTATCGCGTCGGGCTTACCCTCGGCTGCGAATGCCAGCGCATCAGCAAGGATAAGACGGCCCTCGGCATCGGTGTTGAGTACCTCGATGGTCTTCCCATTGCGCGTCTTAAGCACGTCGCCCGGCTTGGTTGCAGTTCCGGAGGGCATGTTCTCCGTGAGCGGAATAAAACCTATCGCGCGTACATTGACTCCGAGACGCGCGCAGACCGAGAGCGTTGCGAGCACCGCTGCCGCGCCGGACATATCCATCTTCATCGTCATCATTCCCGTACCGGTCTTCAGGGAAAGTCCACCGGAATCGAAGGTTATGCCCTTCCCCACGAGCGCAACGACTGGCACTCCATCTGATTGCACTTCAGGCTCATAGGTAAGTGTGATGAACCGGGGTGGTTTGATCGAACCTGCCGCGACGCCGAGCAGTCCGCCCATCCGCTCCTTGGCAATTCGGTCTTCGTCGAAGATCTCGATACCAAGGCCGGACGCAATCGCGGTCTCCTGGGCAATCTTGGAAAAATCGATTGGGGCAAGATCACCAGCTGGCGTGTTGATGAGGTCACGCGCGAGAGAGACCGCCTCGCCGACAGCCATTGCCCGTTCCGTGGCCACGGCGACCAGCGTTTCGTCCGCGTCGACGAATTCGACATATTCGAGCGTAGAAGGGTTCGGCTCCGAGCGAAACCGATCAAGGTGGTAGCTCGCGAGTTCAATCCCGATACCGAGCAGTTCAGCAGCCGCATCGCGCTGCACGCCGGGAAATTCAACTCCATCGAGCGAAATGAGAACTCCGAGGTAACGTTTTGCGACACGGGCGATCGATGCCCCCGCCCTGCGAAGGACCTCCGGTGTGATCTTCTCGATTTCGCCGATTCCAACAAAGAGGCTTGAAACGTCACCGTCAGCATCAACGATCAGTGTCTCACCGACCTTCGCACCAAACCCGCGACGTTTTGCGGCGGCGCCGTCAAGTACGGCAGCTTTTCCGAAGGGCTCAAATCCATCGGCAACGAAATGCACGACGAGATCGGTCTCGACCGACCGTGTCGCCGCCCAACGAAGAGCTACTGCCATATCCACTCACCCTCAACTTTCACAACGGCTCAATATCCACAACGTCTCGGCATCCAATGAAGAATCGGCGTCCTCGCGTGGTGCGACGCGGCCAGTGGACTCTGGCAATCCTAGGGGAGGTCGCGATGCTGCACGGGATGTAGTTCCTCCTGACTCCTCGCCAAGGTCCAGACAAGATCCGACAGCCGGTTGAGGTAGGTCTTGACATGCGAACCTCCAATATCGAGTCCCACCGCGAGTCGTTCGGCCCGTCGAACAACCGTGCGTGCGACATCAAGTTGCGCGGCAGCACGGGTCTCTCCCGGAACCGCGAAATTCGGAGCGAGTTTTAGCGTCGCATACACCCGGTCGATATCGAGTTCGAGGAGTTCCACCATCGCTTGGGTTACCGCTGTAGCCCCGGGCTCAAGTTTCGATCGCTCCAATCTCGACGTCGTCACCTCGGCCATGAGGATCCAGAGATCGCGCTCGATCCTCTGAAGAAGGTCATCGAGCCAGCCTCCTCGCGCGGCCTCTGCTCTTGCCAAACCGAGAAAGGCCTGAGCCTCGTCGACCGTGCCGACGAGTTCAATCGCAAGGTCGTCCTTTCGGACTCGTCCGCCCTGACGCAGCGATGTCGTGCCGTCATCGCCCCGGCGGGTATAGATCTTCATGGTCTGCACTTTAGAAGGAAAATCCGCCCAACCAACCCACGCACCAAGAGAGCAGCGGCAGATTGGCGCCCGAACGTCGCCTCTCGCGACGCGGCGGCGGATCCACCTCTCACCGTCCTACGATAGGGGTATGAGGGTATCGACGCGAGGCGACTATGCGAGCAGGGCGCTGCTCTCACTTGCGCTGCGCGAAGGAGACACAGCGCCGACGTCGGTCCGTGACATCGCCGAGCGTACGGGCCTCCCCCAGCCCTATCTCGAGCAGATCCTCCTTGCCCTCAAGGGCGCGGGTATCGTCATCTCAAAACGCGGCGTCGGTGGAGGATATGTCCTCGCGAGACCGGCTGAACAGATCACCCTCGGCGCGATCGTCAGCGCGGTCGACGGACCGATCGTGGTCGGAGATTTCGGTGAGCCACACGCAAACGGCGCCTGCGACCACGAAGGACAGTGCACGCTGCTCGCGGTCTGGTCCGAGGTTGGCGAACACATGCGACACCATCTCGACTCGTTCACCCTCGCGGACATGGTTGCGCGTGCGCGCGGCATGGCGCCGATGCTCGCTCCACTTGACTGAATCGATACAGCTGGCCCGGTTTCACACGCTCTTTCGCTGAGATGGAGGCGATCATGACTCGGGTTCGATTACGCCAGCAAAGTAATGATGCAAAGGAGTTTTTTCACCGTAGTTCAGACGAGGTCTGTTACTCGGACATATTGAGTTTACGCTTGCCCGTTGTGGGCTGGCCTGAATTTGTTACCTAGACGTTGCGTGGGGAACGACCGGTTCATCTCAATTGTCGAGAAAGACCGATGCACTCAATGCACCAGCTCGGCTCGACGGCATCACATGGTACGGTCATGTCGACGTCGTCGACGGAGAGTCATCGACAGACACTGATGAGACCCTCACGGATCCACCTCTAGTGGGCAAAGTCATCGACGACGCGACACCTCCGATCGAGGCAAAATCGCTCGTGCTGGCGACTCCGTTTCAGTCGCCACCCGCACTCCACGGCGGCGACGAAGACCGATCTGGTTCCGATCGCAGCAATGGAGACTTGACCTGCCGAGAAGAGAGATCAGCCTTGTCATCTGTCTAGGTCGAGCGACGTGGAACGCGCGGTACTCGCGAGCAAGGCAGCGACGGGAATGCTTCGAATCGTCGAGTCAGAGAATGAGCCCAAACGAGAGCCGCTACTCAAGATGCGCAGCGAGAAAAGACCGAGGCCTGCATCCATTCCAACGTAGCCGAGGCTACGGTCTCCGCGCCCGTGCAACAGGCCACCGCCGAATCTCAGAAAAATCGTGATGACGCGGTGGCAAGAGCCGTCCTGGTGATCGAGTGGGCCAAATGTGCGGACGACACGATCAACACCTCGGCGCAACAGGCACTCGTCGGGCCCGACTGAAGTTCGCGCGATGGGCTTTCCACGAAAAGGCGCAGCACCGCGCCACCGCGCCCGCGTGAACGCTGGGCACCTAATCGAAGGGCTGGTGGCGATTCGCGCCAAAAATGCCGGCCTTTCGAGGGAGTCACGCATGCTTGCGAGATAAAGGTCATGGACATCATCACTTTCACAGCTGTCTTTCAGGCCAACCACAGACAAGCACGTCAGAATCAGTTCTGACCCTCAGACTCTGGAATCGGGAATAACCCGATGGAATGAGGCGTTGAAGTAGATGACTCTGGTAGCTGAGACGAAGCCAGTCACACCGAGGTGAGACCATCGCCTGTGGCAGATTCAGCAACTTTAGGGAAGGGACCCATGCCGTGGCAGTTGCACAGATAGAGGATATTGATTACTCAGGATCTGGACCTGACGTCATGCGTCTGTTCCTCGATGACCTTGGCAAGCATCCACTTCTGAATGCGGATGAGCAGGTCGCGCTTGCCAAGCGCATCGAACTTGGCGACGAGAGTGCCCGCAAGGAGATGATTGCCGCGAACCTGCGGCTTGTCGTTCACTGGGCCCGTCGCTATCAGGGTCGCGGCGTCGATCTTTCTGATCTCATCCAAGAGGGGACGTTCGGTCTCATGCGCGCGGTAGAGAAGTTCGAATGGCAGCGCGGCTACAAGTTCTCGACCTATGCCACATGGTGGATCCGCCAGTCACTTCAACGTGCCGTGCAATCGAAGGGTCGGACGATCCGCCTCCCAGAAGACGCCCTTGCCGCCGAAAGCTCCGCTGAACGCGAGGGGGAGCACGCCGAATTTCACCTTCCCAGGGTTGTGACCAGCCTCGACCAGTTCGCTGGTTCAGACTCAACAACGACAATCGGTGATCTCGTTGCAGCCGACGATCTGCAACTCGACGAAGATGTCGCAAAAAAAGTTTCGATGGAGAAGCTCGCTGATGTGCTTGCTCGCCTCGGAGATCTTGAACAGCAGGTCGTGCGACTCAGGTTTGGTCTCACTGGTGAGGCTCCGGCCTCGCTCGAGAACACCGCGAAGCGACTTGGCATAGGAGTAAGAAAGGTGCGGAGCGCGGAGAAGAGTGCTTTGCGCTTCCTCGCCCACCAGCCCGAGATCGACTCAATCGCCTGACTCAACGGGTACGCGGCCGTTCGGTCTCGTCTTGGACATGGAGACGTTCAAGGCAGCGCTGAAGATCTGCGGGAAGACTCGACTGCCACTCCATTGACCTCCCTGTCTTCGGATGGATAAGGCGCAAAAGCTCTGCGTGCAAAAACGGACGGTCGAGGTCAAGATCCCCCTTTTTGCCGCCGTAGCGCTCATCGCCAGCTACGGGATGCCCGATCGCCGCAAGATGTACTCGGATCTGGTGCGTTCGACCGGTCTCGAGCTGCAGACGAACAAGCGAGAGAGCAATCGGCTGGTCGAAGCGATCAAGCACCCGATAGTGCGTACGCGCCTCCCTCCCACCAGCGTTGACCGTCATCTTTGTCGGTGACCGCGTTGATCTTCCGATCGGCGCCTCAATCGTGCCTGCTTCGTTATCAAACATTCCAAGAGCCAGGGCGCGGTATTCCCGACCCATCGTCCGTTGGGCGAGCTGCACAACCAGCGCATGGTAGGCCTCCGGCGTGCGGGCGACAACAAGCAGGCCCGAGGTGTCCTTGTCAAGGCGATGCACGATTCCGGGCCGGTCAACGTCACCAGCTCCCATCTTTGCCGCCGGCACGAGGTCTGGAAAACGCGCGATCAGTCCCGAGGCAAGCGTGTCATCCCGATGTCCTGCGCCCGGGTGCACAACGAGACCCGCCGGCTTGTCGATCACGATGATTGCCCCGTCCTCATAGACAACGGAGAACTCAACCGCTCCTGGTTCAGCCGGGCGCAATTCCTTCACGGGACGCGCCATTTCATCGTCAAAGACAATGACATCTCCTGGAGCGACCCGATGATGTCGCACCACCACCTGGTGGCCGTTGACGAAAACCCCGCCGGCAACGATCAAATCAGTGATCTCAGTTCGGGATCTTCCCGTAATCATTGCGAGCGCCCGGTCGACGCGCTCTCCACCAAGGGCTGCCGAGACCTCGACGCGCAAGTTGAAATTGGCGAGCGGTGCTTCATCTGGCATGGTCATGCCTCTCGGTCGGATGATCGGTCACACGCGCTCGCTCGGATTCGCCACGGGACCTGAATGTGAGGACGAACATCATCACACAACCACAGGTCACAGCGGAATCGGCAACATTAAAGGTAGGCCAAAAAGTGGAATGAATGAAATCGACCACGGCACCCCCATCGCCACGAAAGAGCCGGTCGGCCAGATTTCCGAGCGCCCCGCCAGCTATCAATCCTGATGCGACCGCCGCGGGCATCGTCAGCGCGTGTCGACGGTGCCACCCGAATGCAGCCAGAGCGAGCAAACCAAGCAGCACGATCGGAAGTCCAAAACCAAGCGCGAGGGAGAAGGCGACGCCACTGTTTCTCGACAACTCGAGCGAAAACGGCCCGAGCAGCTCAACGGGACGCTGCAGATGCGCAATGGCAAGCGACTTCGTGACCTGATCGATTCCAAGTACGCCAAGGGCGACGCTGCAGACAACGAGATAGCGATTCCGTTGCCGTCGCGCGCCAGAAACATTCCTCAACGGCGAGAGAGACCGCCCGCAGAGCAGGGTACACAGATTCGCGCCTCAGGTATCGTCGAAAGCCGTGCCTTGGGAATGAGGCTCTCGCAGCGCTCGCAGATTCCGTAGGTGCCGAGGGTGATCTTGCGTAGCGCGAGATCGATCTCCTCGACGAGAAGTCGCTGCTTTGCTGCAAGTTCGAGGTGGATCTCGCGATCGACCGACAGGGTGCCGCCTTCACCCGACTCCTCGTCAAACTGAATGTCACCGGGTTCCATCTCCTCGACAAGCGCAGCGGCCTCTTGTTTCTGACTCTGTTCTTGGCTGAGCCGCACGGCGCGCTCGTCAAGCAACGCCTGCCTCTGGCGCTCGAGGAAGGCGACATCTTTGCGATACCCCGGCGAGACCTTCTTGACTGGGACTTTCTTCGCGACAACCTTCTTGGCTGGAGCCTTCTTGGCTGGAGCCTTCTTGGCTGGAGCCTTCTTCGCTGGAGCCTTCTTGGCTGGAGCCTTCTTCGCTGGAGCCTTTTTTGCCGGCGCTTTCTTGACTGGGGCCTTCTTTGCTGGGGCTTTCTTCGCGACAACCTTCTTTGCCGGAGCCTTCTTTGCTGGGGCCTTCTTTGCGGGAGTCTTCTTGGTTGGAGTTTTCTTGGCTGGGGCCCTCTTTACCGGGGTCTTCTTGGCTAGGGCCCGCTTCGTCACGGCCTTCTTCGCAGGGGTCTTCTGCGCGATGACCTTCTTTGCCGGAGCCTTCTTGACTGGGGCCTTCTTTGCGGGAGTCTTCTTGGTTGGAGTTTTCTTCACTGCGTGAGCCTTCTTTGCTGGGGTTATTGTGACTCGGGATTTCCTTACGGGTGTTTTTCTGGCAGCAACGCCCTTGACAGCAGGTCGTCTCTTCAGGGGCGTTTTTGCCAATCTCTTTCCGGAGGTTGTGGCCTTTGACGTGACCTTCTTCTCTGATTTGGGCTTTACCTGAACCCGCTTCGCCACGGTTTTCTTTGCCGGAGACCGTCTTGCTCGGGGCCTTGACTCTGTTGCTACTGACTTTGGTAAGTTCACCATCGCGTTTCGCGTCTCCTCGTCTAAAGAAGCAGCGCAGAGATTAGCGGATCACACGGTGTCATGCGCCACCTCTTGACACTGGTTTCAACTAGCGCTGTGGTTGGATACGGCCTTGGTTGAAGGCCGGGCCGGGAGCGACCTTGGCGGTGACCTTGGCAAGCTGAGCTCGAGCGTGTTCCAAGAGCACATCTTCTACTCGGACCTTCTTCTCGCGACTCTTGTGACCTGCGATGATGCTCACTGAGGTACGCGGCACGTCAAACAGGTCCGCGATCAGAACCTCCGCCGCGGTGTTGGCACGACCATCGGCTGGTGGTGGCGCCACCCGCACGTGAAGGGCATTCTGACGACGACCGACGATGCTCGAACGACCCGCGCCCGGCTGGACATAGAGCCCGAGAACAATTGTTGCGCGCGCCGGATCCCTTGAGGCGGATGGAATTTTCTCATCGTCAATGATGTGGAACAGGTCATCTGTCATGTACGCCTACTGTAGAGCCATGGATGAGTCCACTCAGGGCCACCGTTACCCAACGGTCGCCGCAGCGCCATCACAACCCAACTATCCCGAAATGGAACTCTCCATTCTTGAGTCCTGGAGACGAGAGCGGACCTTTGAGCGCTCCGTTGAGCAGCGCCGAGGCAGTGAAGAATTCGTCTTCTATGACGGTCCGCCCTTTGCCAATGGCCTTCCTCATTACGGCCATCTGCTGACCGGCTTCGTCAAAGACGCCATGCCGCGTTTCATGACCATGCGGGGAAGACTCGCCGAACGCCGCTTTGGCTGGGACTGCCATGGTCTTCCCGCCGAAACCGAGGCCGAAAAGGAACTCGGCGTCTCCGGCAGGGGGCACATCACCGAATTCGGCATCGAAAAATTCAATGACTATTGCAAGATTTCGGTACTCCGATATGCGAAGGCATGGGAGCGCTATGTCACCCGCCAGGCTCGGTGGGTCGACTTCGAGAATGATTACAAGACGCTCGACATTAGCTACATGGAGAGCGTGATGTGGGCCTTTGCGGAACTACATCGAAAAGGTCTTGTCTACGAGGGGTATCGTGTTCTCCCCTATTGCTGGGAGTGCGAGACGCCGCTTTCAAACTTCGAGACCCGCCAGGATGACTCATACCGAGATCGCGTCGATCCTGCCGTCACGGTTGTATTTGAACTCGCCAAAGCCGACTCTTCGCCGACCAATTCAGCGATCGATGGTGTGCTCAAGGTACTCGTATGGACCACGACGCCATGGACATTGCCGTCGAATCTTGCGCTCGCAGTGGGTCCTGCGTTGGAGTACTCGATCCTCTCCCACGGAGGATCTCACTATCTCATCGCATCTGACCGGATCGCACATTATGAGGCGCAACTCGAAGGGAGTGCGGTGATCGCGACACTCCAGGGAGAGGAGATCGTCGGTCGCCACTACCGCCCTCTGTTCGACTTTTTTACCGGTCACGAGAACTCATTTGTGGTTCTTTCGGGGGACTTCGTCACCACGGACGAGGGAACCGGCATCGTGCACATGGCTCCGGGGTTTGGCGAAGACGACCAGAGGGTATGTGAGGCAGCGGGCATTTCGGTGATCTGCCCGGTCAACGAGCAGGGAGAGTTTGACGAACGAGTGCCTGATTTCGCGGGCCTCCAAGTGTTCGATGCAAACGCGCGGATCATCGAGGCGCTCAAGGCGAAGCGGGCGCTTTTCCACTCCGAGTCCTATTCCCATAGTTACCCCCATTGCTGGCGATCCGACACCCCGTTGATCTATCGCGCGGTGAGTTCGTTCTTCGTTGAGGTGACCAAGGTCAAAGATCGCATGATCGAGCTCAACCAAAAGATTCGTTGGGTCCCCGATCACGTACGCGACGGAGCCTTCGGGAAATGGCTCGAGGGGGCGCGCGACTGGTCAATCTCGCGCAATCGTTTCTGGGGAGCCCCAATTCCGGTGTGGAAAAGCGACGACCCCGCCTATCCGCGGGTTGATGTCTACGCGAGCCTTGACGAGATCGAACGGGACTTCGGGATACGCCCGGTCGACCTGCACCGTCCAGCCATCGACCAGCTTACGCGACCGAACCCGGATGACCCGAGCGGTGCATCAAAAATGGTGCGCGTCACCGATGTCCTTGACTGCTGGTTCGAATCGGGTGCGATGCCATTCGCGCAGCTGCACTATCCATTTGAAAACGTCGAGCGGTTCGAATCGCACTTTCCGGCGGACTTCATCTGCGAATACATCGGTCAGACAAGGGGCTGGTTCTACACGCTGCATGTGCTTGCCACCGCCCTCTTTGACCGACCCGCATTCTCAAATGTCCTCGCGCACGGCGTCTTGCTTGGAAGTGACGCCCGCAAACTCTCCAAGCGCCTCAAGAACTATCCCGATCCAGAGGAGTTTTTTGCCAAAGAGGGAGCGGACACCATGCGTTGGTATCTCCTCTCCTCCGCGGTATTGCGCGGCAACGACCTGATGATCGAAGAGCACGCGATGACCGATCCAATCCGTCAAGTCCTCAATCCAATCTTCAACAGCTGGAAAATCCTCAGCCTCTACGGCGAGACCGACGACTGCGTGGGCTCGGAGCGGACCGACCAAGAGGGTGTCCTCGACCGCTACATCCTTGCAAAGTGTGCACAGGTCGTCGCAGAGGTAACCGATGCACTCGAAGGCTATGAGCTGACGCGCGCGACCCAGTCCATCTCTGCGTTTCTCGACGCACTGACGAACTGGTATGTGCGCCGGAGCCGTGAACGCTTCTGGCGCCCATTCGGAATCGATGCAGCGAGTGACCGCGACAAACAGGACGCATACGACACGTTGCACACGGTACTTGAAGTGCTGTGTCGCACCACAGCTCCTCTTCTCCCGTTTCTCAGCGAGCATGTCTATCGGGGATTGACCGGTCGTGAAAGTGTGCACCTGCAGAGCTGGCCCGAGCGCACCGAGTTGATCGCCGACGACGATCTCGTCGCGGCGATGGACCTTGTCAGGGAGGTCTGCTCGGCCGGACATTCGATCCGCAAGGCACAGGGGCTACGCGCCCGCCTCCCTCTTGGATCGGTCACCGTCGCGGGTGCAAAGGCTCCTCTCCTTGAGCCGTTTTGTGACCTCATCACCGAAGAACTCAACGTCAAACAGGTGCGACTCGAGCGCGACGCACCCGCGCTGTCGACAACAAAACTCACACTCATTCCCGCAGTGCTCGGCCCCCGCCTCGGCGCGTCGATGCAAAAGGTCATGGCTGCCTATCGCAAGGGCGACTTCAAGATCGAGAGGGGTGCAAAGGTGACAGTCGGAGGTGAGAGTCTCCAGGAGGGCGAATTCGCACTGAAGCTTGCTCCAGCGAACGAGGCTACCTCGCGAATCCTCGATGGCGAGACTGGCGTGGTCGTCATCGATACCGTGCTCAATGACGACCTTGAACGAGAGGGGATTGCGAGAGACATCATTCGCTTGGTGCAACAGAGCCGAAAGGACGCTGGCCTCAATGTCGCAGACCGCATCGTGCTCGAAATCAGTGCATCGATGCGCCTTGATGAGGTCATGGAGATCTGGCGAGACGAGATCTGCGCGCAGACTCTCGCCACCGAGCTTCGTTACTCGCACCTCGAAGGTACTGGGGAGCACCTTCTCATCGACGGGTCGACACTGAACATCTCAGTGACAGCCAACCCCTAGGTCCAAAACAGCGACCGCTCTCAGGGACGGCGGTTGAATCCAAACGGGTCAGTGTCGCTCTGACCGTCCTCGTCGTCGAAACTTTCGCTCTGGGACCAGCGCTGCCACAACTCCTCGTCCGGATCTGTCCCCGACGGCATCTGCACAAGCGGCAGGATCGGAACTTGTTCGGTAAAGACGAGCGGATCCTCGATCACGTCGTCGAGGACATCGTCAGCTTCGGTCTCTTCCTCTGGACCCCCGTCCTCGGCACCGAAGAACGCATCTTCGGGGGCGCGGTCTCCTGTCTCGGCGGGAGGCACCGGTGGTGACGTCGAAGCATGCTTTGTCACCTCCTCGGAGACGAAAAGATTGTCAACGACATAATGCAGCACCGTCTGGAGCGATTCTGCGAGGCGTCCGCGCTCTTCGGAGACAAGCGTCCCAAGTACTCGCACGTCGTTCTCGAGCTGCTCGCGTTGGGCAAGTTGCAGGTTGACGCGAGCAGAAAAATCCTCGTCGGCCTCCTGACGCAATCGTCGCGCCGACTCATTTGCCTGGGCTACGAGATCATGGGCCTCGCGTCGCGCTGATTCGAGAATCGATGCAGCCTCTTCGTTCGCCTCTTTGATCGCAAGGTCCGCGGTGCGCTGGGCAAGGATGAGGGTGCGACGGATGGCGTCGTCGTCAAAACCCTGCTCGGCTCCTGGTTGGCTCTCGCGCACTACCTCTGCCGGTGCGACTCGGGTCGCCCGCTGTGCAAGTTGCTGATGAAGTTCGTCGACGGCAACTGCCACCTCTTCGAGGAACTCATCAACCTCATCGGTGTCATAGCCACGCAGGCGGTCGCGAAACTCAACCTCGCGAAGTACCTTCCCTGTAATTTCCATGAGGACATGCTATCCGTAAAGGTGTTTCGCACACAGAGATACAACGAAGTTGTAACGGAGGCCAAGCCCAAGAATTGCCCTCGGAAAAGACGCCGGCGCTAGAGACGGTTCGCGATCAGCGAGAGGACAAAGACCAGAATCATCGGTGAGAGGTCGATCCCCATTCCGCCGATCCGGAGAGGCGGGATCACCCGCCGGAGCGGATTGAGGACCGGATCGGTAATTTTGCTCAACACGTGGACGACCTTGGCAAAATTCGACCAGGGATTGACCGGAATCCAGGTGCAGAGAATCCTCACGACGACAATGATGATGAACAGGTGCAGAAGCGTTGCAACCAGCGAGAGAAACACCTCAGCACCTTCCCATATCCATTGCATCCACCACGCCCACCGGATCGGTGGGGCGCCTCAGGGATTAAAGACCGTTGAACCCGCGGTCTTGCAGGCGGGTACGTTCGTCATTCGAGATCGTCACGTTACTCGGAGAGAGCAGGAAAACCTGTTCGGTCACCCGTTCGAGCTTTCCATCGACGCCCATGGTCAGCCCGGCGCAGAAGTCGACTAGACGTCGTGTGAGATCCTTGTCCGCGCCGAGCAGGTTGACGATCACACACTTGCTTGCCTTTACGGCGTTCGCGATCTCCTGCGCACTGTCGAACTGCTGCGGAGTAACTATATGGACCACGGGTTGCGTGCTGTACGAACTCGATGCGGTCGAGATCGGCCGGATGATCGACGTCGTCTGGCTCGGGCTGCTGATCGACTCATCGAGCGGAACCGGTCGCAAAGGATTGCCCGTGATCCGAAGCCCAGGCGCGGCGGGCGACACCGGGTCAGCAGCAAGTCGTGGCTCACGGTCATTCGCCATGTGGCGACGCGGGCGTCTCGCGGGTGCGTCTACCTCCTCATCTTCGTCGTAGAACTCGCCATCGTCGAGTTCTTTGAGACCCAGGTATTCGAGTGCCTTGTTAAAAAACGATGCCATTACGCTCCACCCTCCTGCGGGTACCTATTGTGACACTCGAAACACTACGGGCGCGGCCCAAACAGAGCACGGCCGACACGGATCATCGTCGAACCCTCAGCAACACCAAGCTCGAGATCCTCGCTCATCCCCATCGATGCCACGCGGAGCCCGAGCTCTGCCCTTAGCGTAGTCACACTCCGAAAGGCCCTGACAGCTCTTTCCCCACCCCCAGGGGGTGCAACGGTCATCAGTCCTTCGACTCGGAGATCTAGACCCCGAAGCCGGTCGACAAGCGCAGGGACCGCTGTCACAGCGACACCGCCACGTCCAGGCGTCTGTGTCGTATCCACCTCGACGAGCACTGCGGCGCCCGGCGACCGCTGTGCGATTGCCTCTCCCTCTTCGTAACGATCAAGACCCTCATAGAGTCCGACGAGATTGCGCATCCGATTGATCTTGTTCCTCTGGATCTCACCGAGAAAATGCCAGCGGATCGGACGACCGGGAATCTCCCGCGCCAGCGCGGTCGCCTTTTGGACGAGTTCGTCCGCATAGTTCTCACCGATGTCGGTGATCCCCGCCCGATAGGCTGCGACCACCGCGTCAAGACCAAAGGTCTTCGTCACGGCGACGACAGTCACCGCATCGATGTCACCACCGGCCCTTGCAATACGCTCCCGGACACTCGCCAGGCGACGGCCGACCTCAGCGCTGTAGCGCTCGAGACGCTCCTCGGAGAGCCGCTTCTCGGGCACTACGAACACTTCTCATTCAATGCGGCCCGATCGCGCCACATCACGAGTGCATGACGCTCCTCATCCTGATGTGCGCGCCACGAATAGAATCGCGCATCACAAGAGGTACAACCCCCGAGTCGCGTATGGCGCTCCACGCCTGCCCGGATGAGCGAGCGGGTGACGCCTTCGACGAGATCGAGCGCATCGCCTCCATCAGCTGTCCGTCCATGAACCGATGCACCGAAACGCTCGACGATCGGTACAAGATCGCCAGGGGAAAATGCATAGCACTCCGGGCCGATCGTCGGTCCAATGATCGCCTCGATTGACCCTGAACCGAGAGCTCGCATCTGGTCAATTGTCTGCTCGATGACCCCGGCAAGTAGGCCCCGCCATCCTGAGTGGACGACACCGATGACTCCCTCGCGACCGATGAGCCCGATCAACGAACAGTCTGCCCCAAGCACTCCGATGGGCACCGAGGGTTGAACCGTGACGATCGCGTCGGCATCAAGATCCAGGGCTCCGACGCGCTGTTTGACAACGACGACGCGCGCACCATGGACCTGATGGACCGATGTCCAGCCATCCATCTCCTTGTACATATCTTCTCGTCCTGAACGAGCCATCGTGGCGCGCTCCTTGGGACGTTGGTCTCCGTCATCGCGCGTCGTGACAACGACATGGACGTCGCCAAAGAGAAGCTCGCTTGGTCTCATCGTGGAGACCGGGTCACTATTTCAAAAAAGACGGTACGTCGAACTCATCGTCCTCGAGGTCGATCTCTCCAACTCCGCCGAAGACGTCGGACGAAGCACCTGTGTTTTCGGTGGCGTGGCGCGCGGGAGAGCCCGCACGATCGAATCCTGCCGCGATCACGGTGACACGTACCTGCTCTCCGAGGCTGTCATCGATGACGGATCCGAAGATGATGTTCGCGTCGGGGTGGGCCACCGCGTGAATCGCCTCCGCTGCCTCGTTTACCTCGAACAGTCCGAGCGACCGCCCGCCGGCGATATTGAGCAGAATTCCACGCGCGCCGTCGATCGAGGCTTCGAGCAGTGGAGAGGTGATCGCGTGCCTCGCCGCGTTGAGCGCACGCCCCTCTCCGCTCGCTGCCCCGATCCCCATGATCGCCGAGCCGGCGTCTTGCATGATCATCTTGACGTCGGCAAAGTCGGTGTTGATCAGTCCTGGAAGATTGATCAGGTCGGTGATTCCTTGGACACCATGAAGAAGCACGTCATCCGCCATCTTGAATGCATCGACCATCGAGGTGTTCGCGTCGGCAAGCGTCAAGAGACGTTCGTTCGGAATGACGATGAGCGTGTCGACCTTTTCCTTCAGTCGTTGGATCCCGGCATCCGCCTGCACCGTGCGGCGTCGACCCTCGAACGGGAATGGGCGGGTCACGACACCAATCGTCAACGCGCCCATGTTCTTCGCGATCTCTGCGATGACCGGCGCTCCACCAGTACCGGTACCACCACCTTTGCCTGCGGTGATGAACACCATATCGGCACCTCTGAGCACCTCTTCGATCTCTTCGCGATGTTCTTCGGCCGAGAGTCGACCGACCTCGGGATCACTACCAGCACCAAGGCCACGCGTTGTCTGTGTACCGATTGCAAGCTTGATGTCAGCGTCGCTCATCATGAGCGCCTGCGCATCGGTGTTTACCGCGACGAATTCAACGCCGCGCAGACCGGAATCGATCATACGATTCACGGCGTTCACACCAGCCCCTCCGACACCGACAACCTTGATGACTGCGATGAAGCTATTTGCCGCGTTCGTCATGATCTCGTTCTCTCCCTGTTGCGTCGCTGCGCTTTCATCTGGCTCTGGCGCGTGGGCCGCTCATTGACTCAACACTCTAGACCGTTGTCTCCGGCACATTTCCGGAGACAGTTCCACCTGATACAACCGCGACAACCCTCTCCTTCGCTCTACGGCTCATCCCCCAGCAGCGGGCCTTGTCGCTTTGACCGGCACCTTCACCAACATTGGCGCCGAACTGAGGACCGGTGATGAGGGCACTCGGAGGTTAATGCTGGTAACACCGGCGAACGAAACATTATTCGCTATCAGGGTGGCGAGCGCCACTACCTTGTCCGATAGGGCGAGTGAGCTGCCGAATATGACGGTCGGACCCGATGTGAGTGTTGCGGTCAGCTCGTCGCCGCTCGAATAGGTCACCTCTCGCACCTTGGGAACGAGCGCGACCGGAAGCGCATCAGCGAGGGCAACCTCGTCAGCAAGCGCCCGGGTCGCATAGTCGCCGGGAGCCGGCATCAGGGCAATCGCACGGAGCCGCACCAAGGCATCTGTGCGCGTTCCTCGAAATCCGAGCGCGCGGCCCGTGGAGTCGAACAGCTCCCAGTGATGGCGACGGATGCTTGCCTCGGCAACCGGGACACGTTCGGTCACGCTGATCGTCACGGACTTTGGCCAGTGGCGCGCAACGACGGCGCCCTTGATCCAGGGAAGGCTCTCAATTTTCGCCGCCGCGACGGCAGGGTTGACATCGATTAGGGGTGGATGGTTGTTGAGACCAGCGATGGAGATGATCGCGCCGGTCGATGTTTCGTGCGCTCCCACCACGGGAACCGATCCGATCGCGAACAGCGAGGTGTGAAGCACCAGAAAAGCACTCGCAATAAACGCAGGCAGAGCGAGAAATGCGGTAACCCGGACAAGATGTCGACGACCGGCGCGCGAAGACCGCCCCTCGTTCGCATCGCCCTCGCGTCTACGAATCGACATCGGACTCTTCGCACCCGATCGATCCCCGATCGACCTTTTCGCCAAATTCACCCGCACTGCTGGTCTCTTTGGTGATACCTGAGGTGCCCTGTTGACCCTCTTGCGCGGCTTTGCACCGGACGATCGTGAACTGTGCGTTGAAGTCTTGCTCGTAGGGTTTGTCTTTCGTGGAGCTGTCTTTCGTGGAGCTGGCCGGCGAGCATTGAGCTTTTCGTCCGCCTTGTCGCTCGACCTCTTTGGAAAAAGGGGCCGCTCGAGCATCACGAACCGAACCCGACCATGCGCAGTTCGGTGACAAGCTCCACTCCCGCTGCGCGCGCGACCTTTTCGCGGACGAGATCGATCAGTGCCTTGACATCGTCTGCACTTCCGGAGGAGTCGACCTGAATGAAGTTCGCATGTTTCGCAGAGACTTGGGCACTGCCGAGACGCAGACCCTTGAGGCCGGCCGCCTCGATGAACCTTCCGGCAGAATCTCCGGCCGGATTGGTAAACACCGAACCGCAGTTTCTCCCTCCAGGCTGGTGCAATCTGCGCCATTTCACGATCTCCTCGAGCAACTCCGCCTGCGCCTCCCCCGGCACACCATGGAGACGGGCCTCGAGCACGATCTGATTGCACCCCACATTCGTGCTCCGGTACGCGCACACAAGGTCCGCGGGGCCATACCACCCGTCGCTTGCCTGATTGAGATCAACCACCCTCGCGCGGATGAGGTTCGACTCGGTCTCAGAGCCATGTCCGCCGGCATTCATGGCCACCGCACCACCGACGCTTCCCGGAATGCCGACCGCCCACTCGAGACCACCCACTCCCGAGGCAACGCTCCTCCTCGCGAGGACGGGGTAGGCCACAGCTCCTCCGGCACCGATGAGGCCAAGTTCTTCATCGATCACAAGGTCGTCGTACACTCCGCCAAGGTGCACGACGAGTCCGGAGAAGCCCGCGTCGGCGACGAGCAGGTTCGAGCCATTCCCGATCACGAGAACCTCGATACCGCTCGCCTGAACCGCGCCTGCGACGCGCTCAAGCGATTCTTCGTCGACGATCTCGACGAAGAGCGCCGCGGGTCCCCCGACGCGATATGTCGTCCGCGGTCCGAGCGGATCGTTCCTGATGACGAGATCACCGATGAGCTCGATACAAGAGCGCACCCGATCATCGACGCGCATCAGATCACCACGAGAGCGCAAGCATCTCGTCAGGAAGACCGGTGAGGTCCCCTGCACCAAGGGTCAGACAGCAGTCTCCGGACCGGAGCTCGCGATGCAAGAAGTCGACAAGGTCGCGGTGCTGCGCGACGAAGGCAACCTTCGTCCCTGAATCGAACTCAGAGACCGCGTCGAAGATGAGTTTTCCAGTGATGCCGGGAATCGGCGCCTCACCGGCCGGGTAGATGTCTGTGACAACGACGAGATCGACCTCGTGGAATGCCCTGCCGAAGGCTCCCGAGAGCTGCTGGACGCGCGAATAACGGTGCGGTTGAAAGACCGCAATGACCCGGTTCCAGCCGCCCTGTCGCGCGGCGCGAAGCGTCGCGGCGACCTCTCCCGGCAGATGTGCGTAGTCGTCGACGAAGGTGATACCTCCTGCCTCGCCGCGGAATTCGAACCGACGTGCAACCCCGGTAAACCGCGAAAGCGCGCGCTGGGCAGAATCAAGCGGTATGCCGAGCCTGAAGACAACCGCGATCGCCGCGGCGGCATTCCGGGCATTGTGCTCTCCCGGTATCGGGAGTTCGAAGTGCCCAAGCGTCGTGCCCGAACGTTCGATGCGAAACTCGATGTGCGCGCGTCCGGTCACAAAGTCGCGGATCCGCAGTTGTGCCGCCTCATTGAATCCATAGGTTGTCGCACCCTTGGGTGCTAGCGACATCGCGACGGGATCGTCAGCGCAGACCACCGCTGCAGTCGCCGCACGCTCCATGAATTGCGAGAATGCCTCCTTAAGCGCATCGAAAGATCCGTAGTAGTCGAGATGGTCCACCTCGATGTTGGTCACGACCGCGATCTCCGACGCGATCTTCAAAAAGGTGCCGTCGCTCTCGTCAGCCTCGACAACGAGCATCTCGCCACTCCCCCAGATTGCGTTGGTTCCAATCTCGTTCACCTCCCCACCGATGAGAAACGAGGGGGCACACCCAGCCTCTACCAGGATCAGCGCAAGCATCGAGGTGGTTGTGGTCTTGCCGTGGGTACCCGAGACCGCGAGCGTGAACCTCTCATGACAGATGGCCGCGAGCAACTCGGACCTCCGAAGCACCGGGATATTTCGCCGCAGCGCCTCTCGATACTCAACGTTCTTCTCGGGAATTGCGGTCGATATTCCAACCAGCTCTGCTCTCTCGACCTGGGCGGCATCGTGTCCAATAGCAACGCCGATGTTGAGCGCGCGCAATCGATCCAGCGCGACGGAGTCCTTGAGGTCACTTCCGCTGACGCGATGGCCCATCGCATTCAACACCGCGGCGATAGCACTCATACCGGCACCACCGATACCGACGAGATGAATCGCCCGCGGAGCCTTCAGATCAATGTGCGCTGTCATCTTGCTTTTCATCACTCCGTCCTAACCGACTTACTTGAGCAACTCGCCGGGCGGTTTTCGCCTCACCACGTTATCGACTAAACCTGCAATGACCCGGGCGGCGCCGCGATGGCCTACCCTGCGGGCTGCCTCGCTCATCGCGCCAAGTCGCGCCCGATCATCAACCAGGTCGATGACGCATTGCACAAAGGCATCGTGGGGGGTCTCGTTATCGAGCAACTTCGCGCCCCCTCCAAGTGCAAGCGACTCTGCGTTCTTTCGCTGGTGGTCATTCGGCGAGTTCGCGATAGGAAGGAGGATCGCTGGAGTTCCGGTGATTGCAAGTTCCGCGACAGTCATCGCGCCGGCTCGACATACCATCAAATCTGCCGCGCTCAACAGCGAATCCATTGCGGTGGCAAACGCCACGCAGCGATAGTGCGGCCCAGAGGGCGAAAGCGCGACCCGGTCAAGCATCTGTGCATAGTTGCGTTCGCCGACGACATGGTAGATGACCACGTCCTCGCGAAACTCGAGCGCCTTCGCGAGGACAAGTCCGAGTTCATTCAGTCGTCCCGCACCAAGCGATCCTCCAACGATCGCGACGAGCTTCGCCTGCTCGGGAACTCCAAGGAGACGCCGCGCTTGCAACCTCTCGCCGAGGCCGCGCGTCACCGCCTCGATTTCGTCGCGCACGGGAGCACCCGTGACCACGGCACGGGGAAGAGGCGTCGAGGCAAAACCGACCGCCGAGAGCCGCGCAAACCTTGCAATCAACCGGTTGGCAAGTCCGGCAGCTGCATCGACGTTCACCACGACGATGGGAACGTTCAATATCACGGCCGCGATCGAACACGGTACGGCGGCATAGCCCCCGACGCTGACGACGACACTCGGGCGCATTCGCGTCATGCGCGCGATCGACCGGAGCGTCGCGGCCAACAGTCCAAGCACGGCCCAGAGGTTGGCGAGGCTCAGACGACGCGATATTCCCCGTCCCGGTAGGAGCCAGATGGCGTATCCGGCATCAAGGACGAGTCTCCCCTCCATACCGCGCCGCGACCCGACAAAACCGATCCTGTCCTTTGTGTATCCGATTGCGATGAGGGCATCCGCGATGGCGAGCGCAGGAAAAACGTGCCCGGCGGTTCCGCCGCCGGTAATGGTGATCGAAGATTCACGCTGGGCCGGCAATGGATACCAGCTAGCGACGCGAGCGACTATCGGGCCGGAAGAACCGGTCCGCAACGGTGCTCATGAGGCGCTGCGCCCGCTCGTTTGGAACGGTCTTGGTACCGCTGTGACGGGCGATGTTGACGAGCAGACCCACCGCGGTGAGTATCGCGATGAGCGACGATCCTCCGAAGCTGAGGATCGGCAGGGGTACTCCCGTCTCGGGCATGACGCTGATCACGCCTCCGATATTGACGATCGCCTGGCCGACGATCCAGGTCGTGAGTGCAAGGGCGAGGAGCGAGGAAAATCGATCGGAGGCATAGGCCGCGACCCTGATCCCGGCAACTCCGATCAGGGCGAAACCAAGCACCACGGCCAGCGCGCCGATAAAGCCGTACTGGTTGCCGATCACCGCGAAGATGAAGTCCGTCTGCGCGTTCGGGAGGAATCCCCATGTCGCGGAAGAGGCGCCGAATCCAGCTCCGGTCACGTGTCCCGAACCGAGCGCGAGGAGTGACTGGACGAGCTGGTACCCAGAGCCGGTCTCGTGCTTGAAGGGCGCGATGAACGACAGCAGACGTTGGCGGCGGTACGAGGCCGAGAGGGCGAAAAGCGTTCCGGCGAAGCTCATCAACAACACCGTGCGGACAAAAATGTGCCGCTCGATCCCAGCTCCGAACAGCAAAACGCAAAAGATCAGCGAGAGCAGGATCGTCGAACCGAGGTCTGGTTGGAGCACGACGAGCAACGCCGTAAGGCCAAACACCGCGCCGAGTGGCAGCACGATATCCGCGACCGCGTGACGGGTGCGCTCGCGCCATGCAATGAAGTCAGCCGCGAATATCGCGAAGATGAGCTTCGCGAATTCGGTCGGCTGGAAGCGCAGAAAGCTGAGGCCGATCCAGCGACTCGACCCACCGGCAGTCTTGCCCGCGACCAGCACAATGAACAACGACCCGATCGCCGCGAGGAGGAGAAGGAGCGAATAACGCCGGACGGTCGAGAGATTGATACGCGAGGCGTACCAGAAGGCGATCAGGCCGATCATCGTCCAGACGATCTGTCGCTCAAACAGCGCAAGGCCCGATCCGTACTGTGCGATGGAAATTACCGACGAGGACGACAGCATGAGGACGAGTGCAACAATGACAAAGATCGCCGAGACGATCTGCAGGGTCGCCGCCTGACGCCGCGCCTGGGCGCGTCCGGTCTCGGGAACACGTGGCAGAAAGTGCCCGAGTACCCGCGAGGTCGAGATCGCCACTAGCACACCTCCCTAAGTCCATCGGCCGCGTCGAGCCGCTCACCAAGCGCCTGCACGGCGCGGACAAAGTCCTCACCCCGCTCTTGGTAGGAGAGATATCGGTCAAACGAGGCACATCCCGGCGAGAGCAGAACGACATCTCCCGGATGGCAAAGACGAAGGGCATTCGCAACTGCGTCGTCCATCGTCGATGCCTCTGATGTCGCGTATTCGGGTGCGAAGATCCCAGCAATCTCCTCTGCGTTCTCGCCAATTGCAACTACCGCGCGAATCTGGTGCGCGTCATGTTGGTCGGCAAAGTCGCGGATTGCGGAAAGATCAAGTCCCTTGTTCCTTCCTCCCGCGATGAGCACGACGGAGGGAAACGCGCGCAGCGCGGCCATCACTGCGGAGGGTGTCGTCGCCTTCGAATCGTCAAAGAAACGCACGCCGTGTATCTCGCGGACAAACTCAACGCGGTGTGACAGCACCCGCGCCTCGCGTAATGCCTGCTGACAGCCGGCTAGATCTGCGTCCGCCTCGAGTGCGCTCGCGAGCGCGGCGAGCGCATTATCGATGTCATGCGGAAGTGCGCGCGCAAGAAGATCGATCCCTCCGAGGTCCCTTTTACGAGGACCCACGAATCGATCCCCGACCGTCCGGTAGTCCGCATCTTTGTGCCCGAAGGTGACGACGCGGGCCCGCGACTCGCGCGCCAAACCCACGATCATTGGATCGTCGAGATTGACAACCGCGACATCGCCTTCATCTTGATTGGCAAAGATCTTCGCCTTCGATCTGCGATAGTCCTCGAGCGAGTCGTGCCAGTCGAGATGATCCTCGGCGAAGTTCAACCAGGTCGCGATGTGAGGATGGAAGGTCTCCGTGAGCGCGAGCTGGAATGACGAGACCTCGGCAACGATGACATCGAGGTCTGTGCGTTCGGCCGCGTCAATCAGCGTTGGGCCGATGTTGCCAGCTGCCGTACTTGCGATCCCCGAGTTGCGCATCATCTCGTCGACCATGGTGGTAACGCTGGTCTTCCCGTTCGTGCCGGTGATCGCGATGATCGGCACCCGTGCAAGGCGCGAGGCGAACTCGATCTCGGAGACGAGTAGCTCTCTCGGGGCGATCTGGTACACCGCATGGCTCGGTGGCACACCCGGGCTCACCACAACCAGTGAACAGGTGGCAATGACCCTCGCGAGTTCCTCCCTTCCTGGTGAGAGGACCAGGTCGATGCCAAGCTCGAGGGCGCGACGGCGCGTCTCCTCTCGCGGCCGGTCCTCGATTGCGACAACACCAGCACCATGACCAATCACCGCGCGCGCGACCGCCTCGCCGGTGTGCGCGAGGCCAATCACGGCAACCCGCCCGGGCATCGGATAAGCGCCTCTATCGATCACGCGGTCCTCAATGCGCGGGCAGACTCAGGAAGTCTGCGTAGAAGACGCCGAGCGCGAGCGCGGAGAAGAGCGCGCCGAGTATCCAGAATCGGATGATCACCGTCGTCTCGGGCCAGCCGAGGAGTTCGAAATGATGATGCAGCGGCGCCATGCGGAAGATCCGACGGTGGAACCCGCGGAACATGAAGATCTGCAGGATCACGGAGAGCGTCTCGAGGACGAAAAGTCCACCGATGATCGGCAACAGGAGAAGAACGTTGAGTTCGAGCGCAAGGCACGCGAGTCCGGTTCCGAGCGCGAGTGATCCGGTATCACCCATGAAGATTCTCGCCGGTGCGGCGTTCCACCAGAGGAAACCCACGCATGCACCGGCGATCGCGATCGCTGCCATCGCCAGGTCGAGCGAGTCGACGACGTGATACAGCGGGTGACGGTACTCCCAGTATCCAATCAGACCAAAGCAACTCGCCGCGAATGCGGTTGCGCCCGCTGCGAGCCCATCGAGACCGTCGGTGAGATTGACCGCATTCGACGAACTGACGATCGAGAGGACCGCGAGGATGATCCATCCGGCGACTCCGAGTTCGAGGCCAGGTCGGTCATAGCGCGTGAAGGTCAACGTCGTGACGAGGTGAGAAAGGTGGATCGCGAGATAGGCAAAGACCGCTGCGACGACGATCTGGAGTGAGAACTTGCCACGCTTTTTGAGTCCTAGGCTGCGGCTGTGATGTACCTTGATCCAGTCATCGAAAAGACCGATCACCGCACTCGCGACGACGGCAGCGACGACGAGTATGCCGCCTGAGGTATAAGGCTCTTTCGTTCCCACGTGTCCAAGCACATAGCCGAGCACCGTCGCGATCACCATCGCGATGCCACCCATCGTGGGCGTTCCCGCCTTTGCGAAATGCAGCGCAGGGCCATCGTGGCGCACCTGCTGACCAATGCGTCGTGTGGTCAGCCAGCGCATCAGGATCGGCGTTCCGAACCCTGCGGTGAGAAGCGCAATGCCACCCGATATCAGTATCGCGATCATAGGAGGCGCCTCGGGTGCTCCGTGACGACAAGACCAAGGCGCGCAAACTCCTCGCGCACTACCTCTCGGTCGTCGAACCGGATCGCGCGATCTACGAACTGCTGGGTGGTCTCGTGACCCTTGCCGGCGACGACAACGACGTCCCCGGGTCGCGCCTGGGAGAGCGCGAGGGCAATCGCGCGCCTTCGATCGGGTTCGATCACCACACGTGCCGAACGGTCGATCCCAGCCCGGATCTCTCCGATGATCACGTCGGGATCCTCGCCCCTCGGATTGTCCGAGGTGAGCACGATGCCATCGGCAAATCTCGCCGCGATCGCTCCCATCGCCGGGCGCTTTCCCCGGTCGCGCTCCCCACCGGCTCCAAAGACCACCAGCAGTCGACCATGTTTGGCCGGATCCTCGCTCGTATGCACATTGAGTCCGTTTCCCTCGAGCGCGGATCGCGCCGCTTGAAGTACCTCCTCGAGCCCGTTTGGCGTGTGTGCATAGTCGACAAGTACCACGACCCCTCCCGCCTCGATCGCCTCGAAGCGACCCGCCACTGGCGGTGCTGCGCTGAGCCCCTCGGCAATCACGTCGGCGCTGATGCCGAGTGTCTTCGCAGCCTTTGCCGCGCCAAGGGCGTTAGAGACGTTGAATCGTCCGCCTAGTCCGAGCTGCACCTGCCGGCCCTCGTAGCGGAACCGACTCCCACTGACACCGATCTTCAGATCCCCCGCGTCGGCGAGCGAGTAGGTTTCAACCGGGATCTGGTGATAGTCAAGGATCCTTCTGCCATAGGCATCGTCCTCGTTGACCACGCCGACGTTCGCGTACTCGGGAGTGAACAGCCTCAACTTCGCCTGGAAGTAGGACTCCATCGTCTCGTGGAAATCGAGGTGATCCTGAGTGAGGTTGGTGAACAATGCGACATCGAAACGCATCCCGGCGACGCGGTTCTGGACGAGCGCATGCGAGCTCACCTCGATCGCCATCGCCTTGCAGCCAGCGTCTCGTTGGCGTGCCAGCGCGCGTTGCAGATGCGGGGACTCTGGCGTGGTGCGCGCGCCATCGAGCGTTCCGAGCACTCCCGTACGCCATCCATTTCGCTCGAGGATCGAACGCAAGAGATAGGTTGTGGTGGTCTTACCGTTCGTTCCAGTCACCCCGATCGTCTTCATCGACGAGGAGGGGTCACCGTAGTAGGCACACGCGGCGCGCGCCATGGCGATCCGGGAGGTGCCCGGCGCAACAACGAGCTGCACGGCGCCGGATACCTTCTCGGTGATCGAATGTTCACAGATGAACGCCGTTGCACCAGCCAACGCGGCGTCGTGGGCAAAGTCATGACCGTCGACGTGCCGACCGACGATGCAGCAGAACAGCGCGTCCAACGTTGCCTCGCGATGGTCAAAGACGACATCGGAGATCTTCATGCCATCAGCCGATCCGAGCACGCACAGCGGCTCGACGCGATCGATGATCGTCTCGATGCGGATATGACGCTCCTGGCCGTTCAATGTGTGCTGGCTCATCCCTGGGACGCCGTTGCACACTGGATCTGTGAGGCCTTGGAACGCACCGGAGGGGCGATGTCGAAATGCCGCAGCGCATATCCCATGATCTGAGCAAAAACCGGGGCTGACACCGAACCACCATAGATGGGTGTTGGATGGTTAAACACGACAACGGCCGACAATTTCGGCGCCTCAGCTGGCACAAATCCGACGAACGTCGCATTGAAGTCGCCCGGAATATAGCCAGCCGCGCTCGGAACCTGCGCCGTACCGGTCTTTCCGGCGACGGTGTATCCGGGAACGCAAGCTGAAACCGCGGTGCCGTCTTGAACGACACCCTCAAACATCGGAACCATCTGCGAGGCCGTCCGGGTACCGATCGACCGGCGCGAAGGCGCGGGCGCGACTTGCGTCTCGACGCCGGCCGAGTTCACCACCCCGTTGACGAGATGCGGGGCGACAAGCACGCCACCATTCGCGATCGAGTTGTACGCATCGAGCACCTGCATCGGCGTCACCGCCTCGCCGGTACCGATCGCCATCGATGGAGCAGTCGCCCCCTCCCAGGTTGAGGAGGGACTGACGAGTCCAGCGGACTCACCGGGCCAGTTGAGACCCGAATAGCTCGTGAACCCGTAGGCCTTGAGCGCCTCTCCGAGTCGAGTCGGACCGAGAAGGCGACCGATCTCGATCGTGCCGATATTCGATGACTGGGCGAGGATGTCCTTGACCTGCAGCGTCTCGGTGGGATGGATATCTGCATCTTGAAAGGTGTATCCCCCGATGCTCAACGAATAGGGAACGACAAATGGCGTGGTCGGCGAGATGAGTCGATAGTGCAGCGCATAGGAGACCGTCGCGATCTTCATTACCGATCCCGGCTGATAGACGGCGGTGACCGCAAGATTCGAGGGCGCAGGGCCGATCGGCCCCGAACTCGCGCAGGCGCCGTTGCGCAACCGGCAGAGGTCGACCATCGCAAGGATCGCCCCCGAATGGACGTCTTCCACTACGGCGATACCACTCGATGCGTGGGAGATCACCATCTCTGCAGCGACGTCTTTCGTCACCTCGACCTGGAGGGGTTCGTCAAGAGAGAGCACGAGGTTCACGCCCGCAATCGCGCGCGACAATACCTCGGGCTGGCCCGGCAACTGGACTCCGCCCGGGGCGAGCGGGATGACCTCGGTACCGGTTTTCCCCGCGAGTTTTGAGTTGTACTCGTATTCAAGACCGGCATCGCCCTGACCAGAACCATTCACTGTACCGAGCACCGGTTGGAAGATCGAGGCGCCTGGAGAGACGCGCACGGTGTCGATCTGCGTGCTGATCCCCGATACGCCGAGGTTCAGCGCCAGACTGTTCACCGCCGCGCTCACCTGTCGCGCGAGGACGACGTAACCATTCTGCTGCCGCAACAGCGGATAGAGCACCGCCGCACTCCGATGAAGGATCGAACTGAGCTGATTCGCGAGACTGTGTGGGTCACTGATGAGAAAGTCATCTGCGATCACGTCATAACGCGGAACCGAAAGCGCGAGCAGGTCTCCGTTGTGGTCATAGATCGAGCCGCGCACGCTCTGCAGCGTCACCGTCTGGTCGAGTTCGCTCTTTGCCTGCAGTGCGTACCTTGAACCATTGAGGATCTGCACCCGCCCGAGCAACAGCGCGAGCAGACCAAAGATCGCGACGAAGACGAGGGAGAGCTGGTGATAGCGCTTGAGGATCCGCTGCTTTCTCGGTTTGACGGCGCGATAGGCATCAACGCTTGACACCAATGGACTCCTTGCCCTTGTCAGCGACGGTCGGTCCCGGAAGAACCGGGGTGAGATATACCACGCTCTGTGGCGTGATCATTCCCAGTCGGTGTTCGGCAAGCTGCAATATCCGCGCCGGGGCTTCGAGCTGCGCCCGGTTGAGGAGCAAGTTCTCGTTCGTCTGAGTCGCACTGGCAAGCTGGCTCTGGAGATAGTCGAGCCGGATCTGCTGGGTTCCGAGAAAGTTCTGTCCCATGCCGATGACGAAGATCCCCGCGACAACAAACGCCGTAGCGAGAAGCAACATCGCCCGTGCGCGGCGTCGACCGGTCGAGGGCTTGATCTCGCCCGAGGGGACTACAACAAGGCGTCGACGATGCTCGACTACCTCGTCGATACGCGGCGCGGCGGTTTGCCGCGAGGCTCTCCCTCTCGCCGATCCGGTCAGCGCCACGAGATCCGCCCAACTGCCTCTTTCGGATCAAGCCGCTCGGCGACGCGCAGCCGCACGCTCTTCGCGCGTGGGTTCGAGGTGATCTCCTCGTCGGAGGCCAGGCGCGCACCACGATTGAGCAAGCGCAACGAAGGCATGGCACCGCAGACGCAGGGAAGACCGGGAGGGCACTGGCATCCGCCCGTCGAGCCGTAAAGAAGGTGGTCCTTGGTGATCCGGTCCTCTCCCGAATGGTACGAGAGCACGATGATCTTTCCACCAGGAGCGAGAAGGGCGATCGCGTCGTCGATCGCGTTGCCGAGCACATCGAGCTCCTCGTTGACCACGACGCGCAACGCCTGGAAGACCCGTCGGGCGGGATGACCGCGTCGTCTGGCGGGCATCGGAATCACCCGGGAGACAAGTTCCGCGAGTTCAAGCGTCGTTCGCACGGGGCGCTCGGCGATGACCGCACGGGCGATCCTTCGGGCAAATCGTGTTTCGCCGTGTTGAAAGAACAACGCTCCAAGCTGTTCCTCAGATGCAGCGTCGAGGTACTCGGCAGCTGTCTGACCCCTGCTCGGATCCATCCGCATATCAAGCGGGCCATCGTTCCTATAAGAGAAACCGCGCGAGGGCGTGTCGAGTTGATACGAACTCACCCCGAGGTCGAACAGCACCGCAGAGGTTCCCGAGCCAGCGAGACCCTCCTCGCGGGCGATGCGCGAGATTGCATCAAAGCGGGCATGATGGATCGACACCCGATCGTCAAAATCACGCAGTCGCTCGCGCGCGACGCGGACCGCGATCTCGTCCTGATCGAGACCGATCAGCCTCCGGCCGGGAAAGCGCCGAAGAATCGCCTCCGCATGTCCCGCACCGCCGAGTGTCGCATCGACTACGGGAAGTTCCGGTGTGTTGTTCATCGCGCGAAGAACCTCTTCAAGCATCACCGGCACGTGCACGAAGTTTTCACGCATCAGCAATCCTCCGGTCCCCGCAGGCAGGAGGGACGTCCGGCGCGCTGGGCCGAAAGCGACGAAGAGGGTTGTGGTCTTATCGCCCAGAGCGGCGACCGGAGGATTGCTGATGCGTGAAACATGGGTGGCCAATCGGCGAGGGAGAGAGATGTCCGAGAGGACGCCAGAGACCGAACGAAGGTGAGCGGGAAAGGGAGGAGCGAGGGCGATGTTCGCGGACCGGGCGGGCGCGCGAAGGATGGGGACATCCACAATCAGTTCCCTGCCGGGATCGCGCTCGAACGCGCTTCGCCGAGGTCTTTCTCTTCCCAGCGGAGCGGGGACCACAGCTCGACTCGGTTGATCATTCCAATGATCAGCACCTCGTGTTCAAGTTCAGCAAGGCTGCGTAGGTTCGCTGGGATCGGCATTCGGCCCTGTCGGTCGACCTCGACCTCAAAGACCGCAGATGCCCACTCGCGGACCACATTCCGCGACACTGGATCTGCGTCGGACTGTGCCTGGCGGATCTCGACCTCGCGCTCGAACTCCTCCGCGGTCCAAAGGGCGAGACAGCCTTCGAGGTGACTGGTGAGATAGCCGGGTCGTGAGAAGTGCACACGCAACTTGGCAGGGAGAATCACTCGACCCTTGAGGTCAAGTGCATGCTCATACCTTCCAAAGAACCGCGAACCAAGTGACAACGAGGGTGCCCTCTCTTCGTCGGTGGCGGTCCCAAACGAGGTCGCTCCCACCTCGATCCACCACTTTGCGCCACTCTATGTGTTTTTACCGCCATTTGCAACCACCAAGGGGCAATGATGTGACACAACCGCGCAAGATGGGGGGTGCAATCCCGGGGGCCAACGACCCACGTTCCAGGGCGACGGTGCGATTCGAAACCGATACCTCAATTGCACCCGAAGCGACCTAGATCCCAATGGATGCGTCGAGCGACCTCTGCTCGCAATCGAGCGCGGACCCCTGGCAGCCAGATTCGGGAAGACCCTGTGAGCGCGGACCCGATTGCATGCCAGGGTGGCCTCTTGACGGCCAACTCCCGCCCTAATCGGGCTGGTGACCCCCGAGAACCGAGAGAAACCGCTCGGATAGCTGATCGCGGGCTGCGTCGACCGTTCCAACCACGTCTTCGAGAACCCGCCGGAGTGCCCGTTCGCTCTCTGGATCCGGTGCAAGCAGACGTGCGTCTCGCGCGGCATTCGATCCAAGTTGGACGAGCGTGAAGTACCACGCACCGGAACGGATCCTCCGCTGCGACAGACCCATGACCTTTTTCCCATCGAGGGTCACCTCGCCGGGTCCAAGCCCTGCGAAACAGCTCATCTGCGCAGAGGGCGTCATTGTCATTGCGGCGCGATGCACCTCAAGGAGTGACGGGTCACATCCAATCGCACAGAGCGCCTCTATCCACATCTCACCAACGACGTAGGCACCCTTTCGAATGTCACGCAGATATCCCGGATCATCTACGGGAACAAAGAGGTCGATCCAGAGAACCTCGTCGGGTTCGATCACCAAACCACCGCCGCCACTCATCCTGCGGACGGTCTCGAAGCCCTCCGACCTCGCCCTGGCCACCTGGCAATCACCGAACTGCTGCATCGATCCGAGGACAATCGCGCGATCGTCTGGGTGACAGACGACAACGCTAGGTCGATCACACTCAGGGAGCGTGCCGGCGAGCTCGGCACAGGGCCCGTGTCGCATGACCAACTCAAAGCTGTGACCCACCGGGTGAAACATCGACACATCATCGTCCTCGGCCAAAGCCGGTGAATTGCGCATACCGATTCATCGGTCCCAGAACCTAATGGATCCGGGAGGCGTTGCGGACGTCCACGAGGATGCCGGGCATCTGGTATCTGGGCGCTCGGGTGGGACCGGCCATTGCGCTTTGTGGATTGGGCTCTAGACGGCTGCGAGACGCGCCGGAGCGACGTAAAGCTGCCACTCCTCGCGAAGGTCACCACTCGCGGCAAGTAGCCAGACGCCCGATCTGGGAACCCGGGGAGTCCGTCTCAGGGTAAAGGCGGTCTCTTCGAGGAGATGGTCCTCTTTCGTCGTGTTGCATCGTTTGCACGAGGCGACCACGTTGTCCCAGGTGTGCGCTCCACCGCGGCTCCTCGGGACGACGTGGTCGATGTTCTCTGCCGCCGCCCCGCAGTATTGACATCGATGCCCATCTCGGGCGAAGACACTGCGGCGCGTGATGGCGACACGCGTCTGGCGCGGCACCTTCACGTAGTGAACGAGACGGATCACGGAGGGCTCTGGGAGCGCAGCGCGTTCGGAATGAAACTCGAACCCGGTCGAGTGGAGAATCTCTGCCTTGTCATCGATAAACAGGATCAACGCGCGCCGAGACGGGACAACGCACAGCGGCTCATACGATGCATTCAGCACGAGAGCACGCCCGATCATGTCAGGCCCGATTACACATGGGATCGAGAACAACACGCATTGAAAGTGAGGTTAGTGCGTGATCATTCGGACCCCGTGACTTTCTCACGCGATTTTCCGCATCATTTGGCACCACTCGAGATAACCAACGAGGTCCTCTTCGCTTATCGATGCGTCCGTCGATCCATATGCCGTCTCAAGGCGAAATCCGATCCAACGCCAATCGGGCAACGGGAGGAAAGGCGCCACACTCCACCAACGCGAACGCACGAGTCGTCTCGCAGTGACAATCGCGATCAACCAGAGCCTGGGTCGCCGCACCAGCGCAAGGATCAGGAAGATCACGCCCAGATTCGCGACGCGATCATCCGAATCGGCCGCAGCCGGAGCCAAAGACACGGGTCAGTGTTGCTGAAAGAATCGTGAGCGGAGTCGTTGGGCGAGCGAGGCAATGTCATCACCGAGTGCATGGTGGTCATTTGCGCCATCGAGCCCATGCGAATGGCGAATGCTGCGCTCAAACATCACCGCCGAGACAAGCATGATCAGAAAACCGAAGGTGGCAAGGATGAGCGAGGAACGGAACGAGATGACAATGATCGCGAATCCGGCAATGAACAACGCCACCGAAGCACGGAGCGAGCGCGAGACAAACGAGCGTGGCCCCCGATCACGACCAATAAAGCCGCGGTCGTGCTCAAAGAGCTTCTTCTCCATCTCGTGGAGAATGCGCTGTTCTTCCTCTGAAAGCGGCACCCTCTCGCCTCTCTTGCCTCATACGCGCCCACCCAACCGAAGGCGACAACCCACTCCAAGGCGCCAGATCGTCCCTCCCGAACGCCCCGTTCCGCCGTCTTATCTTCGCGCTACCCGCCCGACGAAACAACGGCACCTCACCTCTTGGCACTTAAACCTAGCGCGAGACGTCGTTGGCTCGGTCGCGGCTACATGAAAAACGGCTCTCAGGGAATCGGTCTCCTCTTATTCTCTTCGCCGCGAGACATTCTGCGACCGAGTACCGAGAGCGGATCGAGGGCGCGGTCACCAAACCTGCGACGGATCTCATCGGTCGTCGCATCGAGGTTGCCGCGAAGCTCCGCCTGACTCTCCTCGTCCGCCTCGGTCTCCCCGCCAAACAGTGCGAGCTGCTTTGTGGCGCCACTGTCTTGATCCACAAAGTTCGACAGGTGGACACCGAGCAGGCGGATGCCACGGTCACAGGCGATCGAATCGAGCAGGGCGACTGCGACATCGGCGATCTCGGCGCCGCTACGGAACGGACGGTCAAACGTCCGCGAATGCGTAATGATCTCTAGATCGCGATACCGGATCTTCAACGAAACCGTTCTCCCCGGAGCGCCAGTCTGTCGCGAACGTGCCGCGACTGAGGAGGAGAGCTCACGTGTCCGACTGGCGAGCTCGTTTGGATCATACAGATCACGTGAAAAAGTTGTCTCCGCTCCGATCGAACGCGTATCCCGACTCGACTCGACACGACGGGGGTCGATCCCCTCGATGAAATTCACAATGACTTCGCCCTGTCGCTCCCCGAGCAGCCGGCGCAGTCGTTGCCGCCCGACTTCAGCGGCATCGGCGATACTCGAGATTCCGACCGCCTGAAGTTTCGCCATCGTCTTTGGGCCGATCCCCGGCAACGCACGTAGCGAATGCGCGTAGAGGAACGCGATCTCGTCTTCGCGGGGAATCACACATACTCCAAGGCCCTCTCTCACCACAGGACGTCGCGGCACCGAATTGCTCAGGCTCACACTTGGCTTTGCAGCCTTTGAGGCGAGCTTTGCGATGAGTTTGGTCCGCGCGACGCCGACCGAGCAGGTGAGCCCAAGCTCACCTTGCACCGTCGTCCACAACTTCCAAGCTATCTCGGCACTTGCACCGAAAAGACCATGCGCTCCCGAGACATCGATGAATGCCTCGTCGAACGCGATCGGTTCAAATTCGGGGGTGACACGTTCGATGATCTCGAGTAGCCGTCGATTCATCTCACCATATCTTGCGTGACTCGGTGAACGGAATACTCCGTCTGGGCAGCACCGCATTGCCTCGGCCGTCGGCATCGCAGCATGAACGCCATAGGCCCGTGCCTCATAGGAGGCTGAGGCGACAACGCCGCGACGAGAGGTTCCGCCAACGATCACCGGGCGCCCTTTGAGTTCCGGATCGTCAACCATCTCTACGGCCGCAAAGAAACAGTCCATGTCGAGATGCAAGAGGTCCAGCGCGTCCTCTTCCTGGGGCTGCATCAATTCCTCAGTTGGTCAGTCCGATGCGTCGAAAGGCCTCGGCAAACTGAACCCCCGCGTGCCGACCAGCCTGTTCGGCGCGCTCGCGAACGACCAGACGGAACCACTCGCTTGTCTCGCCGAGCTGGCTCTGATGACAAAGGATTGCCTCGGTTTTGGCCTCGATGGTCGCGGTGATATCGACAGAGATGTTTGGCGCGAGCGATCCGGACATGTACGCGACATCGACCGTTGTTGGATCGCCGGCATCCGGAAAGTACAAAGGGGAACGCGCCGCGGGCGCGGCCGCGTCAAGGGCCGCGAACCCGACGCTGCGGTGATCATGATGATTGAAGTAGTGCTCGCCAAAAAACACCGCTGTGGGATCGGGGCAGACCAACACCGGGGGTCGGATTGACCTGATGATGCCGACGAGATCGCGCCGCAGCGACAGGTCATTCTCAAGTTCTCCGTCACCGTAATTGAGTTGGTGGACCGAGCGTACGCCGAGAATCTCCTGTGCTGCCTTGAGTTCGTGCGCGCGTCGCTCGACAAGCCCCGCGACATCTTCATCGAACCTTGACGAACCCTTATCACCGAGCGCGCAGATCACGACGTGGACTTCGCAGCCCGCACCTGCCCATCTCGCGAGTGTTCCTCCCGCCGCAACATCAGAATCATCGGGATGGGCAAAGATCGCAAGTGCGCGTTCTGGTACCTCCTCGAGAAGTTCTGTCGGCATCAGTCGGATCCACTCTTGGTTCTTGACTGACGGTGCTGTTTGGGTTCGGTCTCTTTTTGTAAGAGGTCTGCTTCGCGCGCGAAATCCTTGGCATCGACAAAATCTTTGTAGACGCTTGCAAACCGAAGGTAGGCAACTTCGTCGAGGTCACGAAGTCGGTCAAGCACCGCTACTCCGATGCGCCTGCTCGGAACGGACGGGCCGATCGTCGCCAACGTAGCCTCGACAACGTTGGCGAGCTGTTCGATGTCACTCTCGTCGACTGGTCGGTTCTTGCAGGCCGAACGCACTCCAGCGACGAGCTTCTCGCGCCGAAACGGTTCACGCTCGCCTGATCGCTTTTCCACGAGGATCACCGGGCCACTCGAACGCTCAAAGGTCGTGTAGCGGTACCCGCATGCAAGACACTCGCGGCGACGACGCACCGCAAGACCCTCTTCGACCTCACGCGAGTCGACCACGCGGTCTTCAAAGTGAGCACAACTCGGACAACGCACAGCTGAAGGCTATCTGCTGCTCCGGAGCGAATAGAACCTACGAACATAAAGTTCTGACAGAGTGATCGTCCGGATCAAGGAAGCAAGAGGTGTTCGCCCGGTATCGGATTCATGCTCTTGATCTGCGCGCCAAGCTGCGTGACGAGCGCGCGAGGATCTCCGTTGGGGAAGACCCGCGTGGCAATCGACCACAGGGTGTCTCCGACCCGGACGGTATAGCGATAGCCTCCGGCGACCGGGACGCTGCCGGCAATGGCGGTCGGAGACCCTTGATGCGCATCTGCAATCGCACTCGCCGCGGAGAGTCCGCCAAAGAGCGCAACTCCGAGGATCACGCAACTGACAAAACGACGCAGACGATAGCGAGGGGCAACAATCGAGATGGGCCTCTCGGCGTGGGAGTTCACTCGAACGTCCATGCGCCGCGGCGCATACGTTACCCCGGCTGGCAAGGCGCTCTGTTTTGCGCTGGCCCCATACGACAGCGGTGCAAAGCGGAGTGGACTGGCGTGGGATGGGAGGTGGCGAGATGCCAAAGGGGCTACCCGGGGAAAGGTCATCACGACCTCGCGACGCGCGATCACCGGGGGCGGCGGGTGCCAGGCCGGACTCTCACTCTCAGCAAACTCCCCACTGGCCTCAAGTTCCGCAAAGATCGGATCTGCAAAGAGTGGCTCGCGCAGCAGCCGGAGATGGCTATTTTGGAGACGATCTCCCTGGAAGCTGCGCCTTTTGCCCGCGACAGGTCGACGCGGAGCCAAATTACGGTGCGGGTATGCGATCGCAGCCATCTCTACCTCCGTCGAGCTTTCTCGAACAGATGTTCGAGTATTCTTCCTGTATCGTTTCACGAACACCTGTTCGCTGTCAAGAAACTATCGAACAGGTGTTTCACGAACGAATGTTTGCATTTTGATGTGTCAATCGACTACGGTGCAGCCCGGAGGCGCATACGCCCAGACTGAGAGGCCACAATGACCGTTGCCACCCTGACCGGAAAACGCCGACAGATCCTCGAGTTCATCGCCGAGCACATCCAGCGCAACGGATACCCCCCTTCGGTGCGCGAGATCGGCGAGGCGGTCGGACTGAGTTCGTCATCGACCGTGCACACCCATCTCCAGCTCCTCCAGCGCGAGGGATTCTTGCGGCGCGACCCGACAAAACCGCGTACCCTGTCGGTCTCGTTTGAGCCGATCTCGGGAGCCGCCATCTCCACCCGGCCGGTCGCGAACGTGCCACTGCTTGGAAGCGTTGCTGCCGGAACCGGCGTGCTCGCCGAGGAGAACATTGAAGAGGTACTCCCGATCGCCGAAGATCTGACCGGCCCGGGACAACTGTTCATGCTGAGGGTGCGGGGAGATTCGATGATCGGCGCAGGAATATTCGACGGCGACCTCGTTGTCGTTCGCTCGCAGCCAGAGGCAAACGAGGGGGAGATCGTCGTCGCGGGTATCAACGATGAGGAGGCAACCGTCAAGACCTATCGGCGACAGGGTGCCAAGGTGATTCTTGTTCCCTCGAATCCCGACTTTGAACCGATGAGCCTCGATGCAAACGAGGTGACGATCTATGGAAAGGTCGTCACCGTTCTTCGACGTCTCTGACCCGACACAGAGCGCCCACCGGACGCGCTTTCGGCACGCCCCATCACAGTTGACCGGTTACGCGTTCCTCGAGATGGTGACGCCGAGCACCTCGGCAAGCGCTCGCTGCACGCGTTCGAGTTCTGCGCTTTGGACATACTCACCCGCACTGTGTGCAACAAGTGGATCCCCCGGTCCAAAGTTCGCTGCGGGAATATTGCGCTCTGAGAAATACGCGACATCGGTCCACCCGATCTTTGCAAGTGGTGCTGCACCGCTTGCGTCCACCAGTGACTGCAGCAACGCATGATCAAGCGAGGGCCGCGCCGCTGGCGCGGAATCGATGAGTTCGATGTCGTCACCGAGCGCGCGGTCGATTGCAGGTTCGAGATAGGTCACCAGCGCCCCAAGGGCCTCATCGATACCTCGGTCGGGCGCGAACCGATGGCTCAGCGAAAGCGTCACTCGATCCGGAATGACATTTCCCGCAATGCCCCCTTCGACCGACGTTGCCTGTAGAGTTTCGCGATACGTGCATCCGTCGATCACGGGCGAACGCTCAACAAAGCTCTCAACCCGGTCGAGCACACGCGTGAGACGATGGATCGCGTTGATTCCGGTCCACGGACGCGCCGAGTGGGCCCGCTCCCCCGTGAGCACGACACGCACGCGAATCACGCCCTGGCATCCCGCCTCGATTAACGCATTCGTCGGTTCGAGAAGCACCGCGACATCGGCGCTCAACAGTTCAGCATTAGACGCGCTAATCGCATGGAGGCCCGAGTATTCGCGCGCGATCTCCTCGCAGGTGTAAAAGATCAAGGAGACATCGTGTTGTGGTTCGACCATGCGCTCGGCAAGGTCGAGCATGATTGCCAGACCGCCCTTCATGTCCGCGCTGCCGCATCCATAGAGCCTGTCGTCGCGGATCTCGGCACCGGCATTGCCGTTCGGAACCACGGTATCGAGGTGACCGGCCAGTGCGACACGAGAACCTCGACCGAGATGCGTGCGCGCGACGACGTTGTCTTCGATGCGCACGGTCTCGAATAGCGGTAACTCCCGGAGTCTTTGCTCGACGAGATCCGCGAGCATTCGTTCCTCGCGACTCACGGACGCGATGTCAACGAGCCGTGCAGTCTCTCTCAGAAGATCGCTCATCTTGATCACTTTACGCAGCGAGGTGCATACCCGAGCGTGCGTGACTCACAATTGGGAGGGGTCGCAATGCCGTGTTAATACGAGTGTCAACGAAAGAGGCGATCCGCAACGAGTTCGAGCCGCTCGTCCGGGGCAACGAGCGCGACCCTGAAGTTGCCGATTCCCGTCTGTCCGTAGAACTCACCGGGACTGACGAGAACTCCTCCGCGGGCCGCGAGTGCGCGAGTCAGTCCCCATTCGGGTCCCTCTCCCGTCTCCATCTGGCCTCCAAGACCGTCTTCGGGTGCCTGTACCCAAAGATAGAAGCCCCCCTTCGGAATCGACGCGGAGATGCCGAGATCGTCGAGGATCGCCGCAAAACGCAACAGCCGACGGCGGTAGCGGTCGCGCTGGACGCGCACATGGTCATCGTCTTCGAGCGCGACCGCGCCTGCGAGCTGGACCGGTCCCGGCACCATGAATCCCGCATGACGTCGAACCTCGATGAGATAGTGCACCAGTTCCGGGTCACCGGCAAAGAATCCGACACGCAGTCCCGCGCAGTTCGATCTCTTCGAAATCGAGTGCACCGCGACGACGCCCTTGAGCCCGTGCTCGAGGATCGAGCGCGCCGGGCCATCCCAGGTGAACTCGCAGTAGCACTCGTCCGAGAACACGGGGATCTGATGTCGACGTCCCCATTCGGCAACGCTCTGAAGGTCATCAAGCGCACCCGTCGGATTCGACGGACTATTCGACCAGAGACACAGCGCACGTTCAGCGTCGGACTCCTCGATCGCCTCGAGCGCGAGCGTGCCGTTCGCGCGTGCCGGCACCGCGACCGCGCGGCATCGGGCGAGCAAGGCACCCATCTCATAGGTGGGGTACGCGGTAGCGGGATGCAAGACGGTGTCTCTTTTGGGATAGCGAAGCTTGAGCCACTGGGGAATTCCAGCGACGAGTTCTTTGGTGCCGATGCACGCAGCGAGTTGATCGTGCTCCACCTTAACCAAAAAGCGCCGTTCCATCCAGTCACGCGCCGCCTCCAAAAGTCGCGCGCTTCCGATTGATGCCGGATAGCCGCGCTCTGCCGCGGATGAGGCGAGCGCCTCGATCACTGCCCCCGGCGGTGGGTCGCACGGTGTCCCGATGGAGAGGTCGACGACTCCCCCGTCAAACGCGGCTGCGACACGTTCGATCGGCGCAAGTCGGTCGTAGGGATAGGTCGGAAGATCAAAGGGAACAGTTGGCTCTGTCGCGACGGTCTTCAATCGTTCACTCCCTCGACTCTTGACAGACTACTCGGGCCCTTGTGCTGTACAAACTGCACGAAGCGCCGCCGCGCCGTCTCATCGAGGCGTGCCCTCAAGACTAAATGATCTCCCGCGTCGATGAGGTCAATCACCTCGCCCGCCCGATGAATGGCTGCAATCACGTCGCCGCGGTCATAGGGAATCTCGAGATCGACGGCGCGGTCCGCAATCCGCAACTGTTCGGCGATTGCGACAAAGACCTCGTCGATCCCCTCTCGCGTCATCGCCGATGCCGCGACCGACCCCGGATAGGCGCTTGCAAACAAGGTTGCGCTCGCGCGCGCGATGTCAATCTTGTTGAATACAAGAAGTTCCGGTACATCATCGGCTTCGATCTCGGCGAGAACTGAGCGCACCGCCTCCATCTGCGCCTCGGGATTGGTCGCCGAGGCGTCGACAACGTGGACGAGAAGGTCTGAATCTGCTACCACCTCGAGTGTCGAATGGAACGAATCGACCAACTGATGGGGAAGCTTGCGCACAAAACCGACCGTGTCCGAGATGAGGAACGGCTCTCCACCGGGCAGCGCGGCACGGCGCGTACGTGGATCGAGAGTCGCAAAGAGCCGGTTCGCGACGAGCACGTCAGACGAGGTCATGGCATTGAGCAGCGTGGACTTGCCGCTGTTGGTGTAACCCACCAGCGAGACACTGCGCAGAGCTCCGCGCCGACGCGATCTGCGCTGAGTCTTGCGCGTCGCCTCGAGGTTGCGCAGGTCGAGTTCGAGCCTGGTGATCCTTCGCATGATGCGCCGACGGTCGCTCTCGAGCTGGGTCTCGCCAGGACCACGGGTTCCAATCCTTCCGGCCTGCTGGGAAAGTCCCGTGCCACGTCCGCGCAGCCTCGGCAGCCGATAGCGCAGCAGTGCAAGCTCGACCTGCGCGCGACCCTCTTCGGAACGGGCATTCTGGGCAAAGATGTCGAGGATCACGGCCGTGCGATCGATTGCGGTACGCCCGAGAATCTTTTCGAGATTCCGCTGCTGGGCGGGGGTAAGTTCATCGTCGAAGACGACGGTGTCGGCATCGACCGCGAGACACAGCTGATGGAGCTCCTCTACCTTGCCCTTGCCGATCAGTGTGGCGGGATCGAGGCTCTCGCGACTCTGGATGATCCGCGCCGCCTCGTCGGCTCCCGCCGTATCGATCAACAGGCTCAGTTCGTCGAGACTCGCCTCCACCTCATCTTGGGTGCGCGGCCAGCTAATCACGCCGACGAGCACGATTCGCTCGCGGAAACTGCGCTCGATCAGCGTCACTGATGATGGCCCACTGCAAGATGGAGCGACTCGAGATCATGCACGGTGAGCGAGACCGAACCAACGCGCCGCGCCGAACCGGTGAGGATGACCCCGGGAGTGTCTGGCTGGCCGACTAACTCGACAGTGACATCACCACCCGGATTGTGCACCTCGACACGCCCGTCGACAAGTCCCGCAAGGTGCGCCGCCGCGACCGCTGCACACGATCCAGTTCCGCACGCGAGGGTCAATCCCGCGCCTCGTTCCCATGTATCAACGCTGATCCGCGCGCGGTCGCCGCGCGTCGTGGCGAGTTCAACGTTCTGCCCGCCGGGCACAACGCTCTCAAGGCTCGGGCCGATCACTGCAACATCCATGCCGTCGTCGACGGTCGCGACAAGCACGAGATGGGGATTTCCGATATTGACGCTATAGGCGGTCCTCGTCGCAGTATCGAACTCTGGAGAGCGCACAATGCTCGCCTCGCCCATCTCGACGCGGATCTCGCCGCGGCCGATTGCATCTGTGACAAGAACCTGCGCGTGACTCGTTCCGACGATGGTCTCGACAAGCAGCTGGTTCTTGTCGATCATCTTTTCGTGAAGAGCAGCGAGTACCGCGCAGCGGATTCCGTTGCCAGAGGTCTCGGCGATCGAGCCATCTACATTTCTCAGCTCCATGAAGAGATCGCCGCCGCGCATGGGAGAAGAGAGCCGCAAGAGTCCATCCGCTCCGATTCCAAGGTGGCGGTCGCACAGCGCCCGCGCCTGCGCTGCATCGAATCTCAACGCTCGTGGGAGATCGATGAGAACAAGAAAATCGTTGCCGAGTCCCTCATATTTGCGAATCGTCAGCGGTTCCATCTCGCCATTGTCCCACGACAATTCGCGGTATCCGCCGGCCTCTTTCCTCATTTGGTTGTGGTCGGAGAGCTGGAGAGGAGCGAGAGATCGAGGTGATCGACAAGATCCTCGTCGAGCGCGTCCATCCACTGCACTCGGGGATCGCGTCGAAACCATGCCTTCTGGCGCCTCGCAAAGCGTTTCGTTCTCGCAATGATCAGTGCGATCGCCTCCTCATAGGTCGTCCGCCGTTCGAGAAATTCGATCAGTTCACGATATCCAAGCGCCTGCGCGGCCGTTCTCGAGAGTGGCCCGACGCGTCTCACGATCTCTGCCACCTCCTCGGCAAAGCCCTCCTCGAGCTGGACGAGGAGCCGGCGCTCGATGCGCGAGGCGAGTTCGTCCCCAGACATCTCCAGCCCGACGATCGGCACCTCGCTCGATGCGTATACCGCCATCCCCGATCCAAACGTACTGAACGGACGACCACTTCCGAGCGTCACCTCAAGTGCGCGGAGGATGCGTCGAAGATTGGTCGCGTTGATCCGCTCCGCAGCAACCGGATCGAGCTCTTTGAGTTCGACATAGAGCGCTTCGACTCCCCCCGGTGCTTGCGCGCGCGCGGCAAGATCCGTGGCGATCTCCGCGTAGCGTCCGGCAAGATCGAGACCGTCGACCGCAGCTCTTTGATAGAGCCCGGTACCCCCGACATAGATCGCGCGATGACCACGGCCTTCGATCTCTTTTTTTGCGAGCAGAAACGCGTGCTGAAACTGCGCGACAGAGAACTCCTCGGTGGGCTCGACAAGATCAATGCAGTGCCAGACAATCCCCTCGCGCTCGTGCGCGCGGGGCTTTGCGGTGCCAATATCAAGCCCCCGATAGACCGCCATCGCGTCGATGCTGATGAGCTCGATGTCCAAATGGCGCCGCGCGAGTGCGACCGCCGCCGCAGTCTTGCCAGAGGCCGTCGGGCCAACGATCGAAATGTGGTGCGCGCGAGTCACGTCGTCGCGGACGACCAAGGACAATCCATGAGTTGGCCGATGCGTTGGCGCATGATCTTGGCACGCAGACACGTACCGGACACGGAGCGGCTGACCTGGTCTTTGTCCCCACACTCGCCCGCGGAGAGGCTGGCATGCTCAGCCGTGGCGATCGGAGCGATCCGATCCAGCACCACTGATGTGCGCACGCTTTGCCCCTTCTCCATCCGTCATCGCCTCTCGATGAGGAGATGGGCGGGTCTTACCTCTAAGTCGCACCATGCTCGGCAACCAAGGGTTGCCTTACGTGGGTCGTTTCGCCTGCGACTGGCATCGACTTGCAACCACAGACCCGCTCCGAGTCCGTAGGCCGAGTTTAGGTCCGATCGGCGACGCCTCCCACATGTTCTCGGAACGGCTCTTCCCAACGGAGCCTAAAACCCTATCCTTGGCCGGTCACGATGGCGTCGGCGAACGAGCGCTCGAGCTCCAATGCCTCGGATTCACCGATTTCGATCGCCTCTGAGTCGAGCAGAACAGGGATCTGGTTCTTGATCACATAGGCACGCCGTGTCCGCACGTTGTAGAGAAGTGACCGCTCGGCGAAGTACCAGAGAGGTTCATGATCGACAGGATCGACCAGCACCGAAAGCAACGCGCCAGGAAGGGAGGGCTTTGGCTCACTCACAGCGGACTCTCGATCCCGAGCAGATCCAGCACCTCTTTGACGCGTCGGTCGCACTCGTCTTTTGTCGGTGCCTCGACATTGAGACGGAGCAGGGGTTCGGTGTTCGAGGGGCGCAGGTTGAACCACCACGGACCGAAATCGACCGTGAGCCCGTCGAGTTCGTCAAGGGCTGCGCCGAGTCTGCCGTAGTGCTCTTTCGTCAATGTGATTAACGCCCGCTGGTCCTCGACAACGTTGTTGATCTCACCGGAGGCGACATAGCGCTCGAACGGAGCTCTCAGCTGGGAGAGCGTGCCCCCGGACACGCTCAGCACCTCAAGCACCACAAGGGCTGCGATGATCCCCGAATCGGCGCGGTAGTTATCGCGAAAGTAATAGTGCCCGGAGTGTTCGCCACCAAAGACCGCATCGGATTCGGCCATGACCTCCTTGATGAACGAGTGGCCGACTCGGGTACGAAGTCCGGTTCCGCCGCGTTCCTCGATCACCTCGCGCACGGTCTTCGAACAGATGCAGTTGTAAAGGACGGTGGCACCGGGATGTTTTTGCAACATCGCCGCGGCGACGATCGCGGTGGTCGTAGAACCCGACAGCGCGAAGCCGAGTTCATCAACGAGAAAGACGCGATCTGCATCTCCATCGAATGCGAGACCGACATCGGCACCGGTCTCCAGCAGCCGCCGTTGCAGGTCGACGAGATTCTCCGGCTGGATCGGATCGGCGGGATGGTTCGGAAAGGAGCCATCAAGCTCCCCGTAGAGCAGATCGAGCGTGGCCGGAAGTCCGGAGAAGACGCTCGGCGCGACGAGCCCACCCATGCCGTTGGCTGTATCGGCGACAATGCGCAGGTGCCTGAGCGTCGAGACATCGATGAACGATCGGACGTGATCCGCAAAGTTATCGAGCAAGTTGCGCCTTTCGACCTCGGGAACGACAATCGGCAGCTCGACATTGCTGAGCATCTGCTCGGCGATCGCGAGCACTTCGAGAAGTCCACTCTCCTCTCCAACCGGTGCGGCATTGGCAAGACAGAACTTCATCCCGTTGTAACCGGCAGGATTGTGCGACGCGGTGAGCATGATGCCAGGTGACGCGAGTACGCCTGAGGCGAAATAGAGCATGTCAGTCGAGGCGAGTCCGAGATCGATCACACGAAGACCCGCCTGCGTCGCGCCTGCGATCACCGCACCGATCAACTCAGGTCCAGAGTCGCGCATGTCGCGCGCTACAACAAGAATGTCCGGTACGCGCCCCTGTCGCGAGGTCTCGGTAAGCGCAAAGGTTGCAAAGCCATAGCCAATGGCATAGGCCATCGCCGGGTTGAACTGGTCGGGCACGGTTCCCCGAACGTCATAGGCCTTGAAGATTGCACGAAGTGCTGGGTTCTCTGCCACGTCGGTGGTCATCCTATTCGTTGGAGGGCACCCGATACGCCCCGATGGACGATTCATCCGGGAACCCCGAGATCGTCAGTGTGTTCTCGCAAGCGCGATGAACGTCGCACTGTTGAAGGTGACGTGGGCAATGAATCCGGGACCGAGACGGCCGCTGCTCCACGCGAGGAGCGCGAGTAAAACACCGAATCCCGACAGCGCGAGCAGCTCAAGTGGCTCGAAATGGACAACACCGAAGAAGACTCCGTCCAACGCGACCGGCAGTGCGATCGCGACCAACCGCGGCGATCGCGTGATTCGCCAATTCGAAAATCGCCCCAGCAACGCGCGAAGCACGAGCCCGCGAAAATACAGCTCCTCGACGATCGGACTGCCAAGGCAGACAAACAGCCCGAGGATGAAAAAATGCGATCCGGTAATATTGTGCGTCAGTGAGTTCGCAGGGTCATTGAGACGCGCGAACAGATCCGGAATGAACGGAACGAGTGGCAGCTCGAACAGTGGTGTGAGCAGATACTGTCCGAAAAGACCCATCACGATCCCGGTCAGCAGGTCAATTGGTCGGATCGCGATCCCATAGTCCGCCCGCATCTGGACCAGATACCCGACATGCGCACGATCTGTGCCGAGGCGATAGGTTCCAAGTTCAAGTGTCTCGCCATATACCGCCTCGTCCGGGCGCTGACGCGACAGCCTGCGCGCAATAAAAACCGACGCGAGAAGTCCAACCCACAGCCCCGCCAGGTTCAACAGATCCTGCGCGTAGAGACTCGGAGCAGCATTCGTACCTCTCGCATGTGGCCAGAGATTGACAGCGGCGGTCGCGATCAGCCATCCCGTGACAAGCCCGATGACCGCCGCACCGAGTCCAAATGAATTGGGCCGAGCGGGTGCGCCACCGATCAGAAGAGGAATCCGTTTGTTCACCCGAAGCCGCATCGCACCACCATCATCGCAGACTGTTCCTCGGTCAATCCCAGATCGATCCAAAGAACCCGGTGTCGTGCGTCTGAATAGCGGCGTCGTCGGCCTACGATGGAGCAATGAGCCGCCAGCCCAATGACATGAACCAGAGACAGGGGTCCCAAAAGGGAGGAACGCCTGGCCCAACGGGCAACGAGAACGCAATCCGCTGGATCGTCGCCGGAGTGGTCGTCGTCCTCGTGCTTCTCGTCTTTGGTTCCTCGTTCGTCTCGAAGGGCTCCGCCACCCAGATCCCGTGGAGCAACTTCCTCAATAAAGACATCTCCCAACATCTCGTCAAGACCGCACAGGTCAACAACACCAACGGAACGATTACCGGCCAGTTGGCCAGCGGCACCAACTACTCCACGACCGGGCCCATCTCCCTAACTCAGCAAGAGCAGACGGCGATCACCCAGAGCGGCGCCGAACTGAAGTTCTCGACGCCGACCTCGAACATCTTTGCCTCACTGCTCGGCTATCTCCTCCCGGTGCTCTTGTTCATCGGTTTCATGGTCTGGCTCAACCGCAGGGCCCAGGGCCAGATGAGCGGCATCATGTCGATCGGACGGTCGAAGGCAAAGGCGTATTCCGCCGAGCGCCCGAAGAACACCTTCGCCGACGTCGCAGGTTACAACGGAGTCAAGCAAGAGATCTCCGAGGTGGTGGATTTCCTCAAGTCCCCCGGCCGGTTCCGTGAGATCGGCGCTCGCATTCCCAAGGGAGTCCTCCTCGTCGGACCTCCGGGAACGGGAAAGACCCTCCTCGCGAGAGCGGTCGCGGGAGAGGCCGGTGTTCCGTTCCTCTCGGTGAGTGGTTCAGATTTCATGGAGATGTTTGTCGGCGTCGGTGCAAGCCGGGTACGTGACCTGTTCGAGACGGCGCGCAAGCAAGCACCGGCGATCATCTTCATCGACGAGATCGACTCGATCGGCCGCAAGCGCGGGGCCGGTCTCGGCGGCGGTCACGATGAGCGCGAACAGACGCTCAACCAGCTGCTCTCCGAGATGGACGGCTTCGACACCGCCGAGGGCGTCGTGATCATGGCAGCCACCAACCGCCCGGACATCCTCGACCCCGCGCTGTTGCGTCCGGGTCGCTTTGACCGCCAGGTCGTCGTTCCGTTGCCAGATCTTGAAGAGCGCGTGCCGATTCTCAAGGTGCACTGCCGGGACAAGCGGATCGGTCCGGATGTTGACCTAGAGCTCGTCGCGCGCGGGACACCGGGGATGAGCGGTGCAGACCTTGCGAACCTTGTCAACGAGTCCGCCCTGCATGCGGTCCGCCGCGGCAGCCAAGAGGTCGAGATGCAGGACTTCGACGCAGCACGCGACCGGGTACTCATGGGCCAGACCCGAGACACGATGGTGCTTTCGGCCGAAGAGCGCGAGCGGGTCGCGTTTCACGAATCGGGCCACGCGGTGCTCTCCTACGTCCTGCCCCACGCCGATCCGCTTTTGAAGGTGAGCATCATCCCAACCGGGATGGCTCTCGGGGTCACCCACCAGCTTCCGCTGGAGGATCGTCACATCTACCGGCGCGACTACATTGAGGACTCGCTTGCGGTCCGCATGGGTGGACGCGTCGCCGAACTGATCATCTATGGGGACCTTTCGACGGGCGCCAGTGACGATCTGCAGCGCAACACCGAACTCGCGAGGAAGATGGTACGCGAGTGGGGGATGAGCGAACGCATCGGGCCGATGGCCTGGGGAGCCCAGGGGATGGTCTTTCTCGGAGATGACCTCATGCACTCTCGCGACTACTCCGACGACACCAGCCGGGTGGTCGACGAAGAGGTTGCACGGATCCTCAACGAACAAGAAGATCGGGCGCGGCGCGTCCTCACCGAACACTCTGCGGGCCTTCGCCGCGTCGCCGAAATCCTGCTCGCCAAAGAGACCGTCGACGGAGCCGAGGTTGCCCGTCTCATCGACGAGGCCCATGGTGAACCGGTGCACGGAGAGAATCCAACGACACCGCACTTCGCGAGCGGGATGCTCGGTCGACGTCTTACCCCGGTCGCGAGCGACAAGCCGCCGACCCCGACGCGCATCGCGACAACCGCCGAGGGAGCCCCTGCCTCCGTCATCGCGCCAAAAGAGGCCGACCCCGCGGTTATCGAGGTTCCGACGACCGTGGACTACGAACCACCGATCCAAGAGGCGCAGGGCTGATCTGCAGGTATCCAAGAGCCAAGACGCGAATGCGCGGACAGACCCGCAGACGAGGCGCAGCGCGGGCCGCGAAGCGCTCTGGAACGTGACTTTGATCACGCACTCGTGATTGGTCAAACGATCAATGGGAGGCGCCCTTTGCGGCCAACTTCTTCATGCGAGGGCGAGATCGTCACGGATGAACTGTCTCTTCGTCTGTGTGGCCAGCTCCCTGTCGTGATGACCAACAACACCCAAGCGAGACGCGACTTCGGTCTGTTGCATCTCGCCACATCCTCCGCCGAGACTGACCGTCCATCGCGAGACCGTGGAGTTGGCGATTTCAAGCGCCCAGCTCCAATTCCCGATCGCGCCACAAGAAGGTGCCTCTACAGATGAGACCCCGAGCGATCTCCCATAGACTCAGAACCTCTCCAAGGAGACGCGATGGGTAGCATTGCACGAGCATCGCTCACGAGATTCGCAGCCATTCCCCTTTCGATGGCACTCATGTTGTCCGTTGGTGCTGGGTTAGCTGTAGCCGAACCGATAGCGCCGCCCACGGCCTTTACGGGATACCTGAAATCAGTGTTGCCGACGTCGGCCGTCGTTACAGGCACCGTCAATCCAGACGGTGCCACAACTGACTGGTACTTCGAGTATGGGCTGAGTTCGAGTACTGGTTACGCGTCAAAGACCCTTGAGAAAAGTGCCGGCTCGGGCACAGCGGACGTCCGCGTCCTCGGTTCACTCACCGGTCTCGCTCCTACCACAAGCTATAGCTACCGGATCGTTGCAACCAATAGCAGGGGCACCACGGTGGGCGGGGTTGGCATCTTTCATACCACTGCAACTCCAACAGTTCTCACTGGAGCTGCGAATAAAATCACTGCTTCGTCGGCGACCCTAAACGGCGTCATCAATCCAGAGGCTCTGTCCACGAGCTGGTACTTCGAGTATGGACAGACGACGAGCTATCGGTCAAAAACCGTGACAAAACACATCGTAGCAAATTTGGGTGACACGATCGTGAGCGCCACAATTTCTCATCTCTTGCCAAGAACCACCTACCACTTCCGCATCATTGCAACGAGTAGTGCCGGAAAGAACTTCGGCACGGACTTAACACTCACAACCGGACTCTCGGTGACGTTGAATACCTACTTGTCAAGCGTCATCTACGGAGATTTCGTCGCCCTCTCTGGAACCGTTACAAGTGGGCGTGCAGGTACTCGCGTTGCGATACTCAGCGAAGCATTCAATCAGACAACCTTTTCTGATATCGCGACAATTACGACCGGTGCTGGTGGCCTCTGGAGTTATTTGGCACAGCCGACGGTGCGAACGACCTTTATGGCAAGCGCGAACGGTGGAACGAGCTCTCCGGTTGTGATCGGCGTGCGCCCAAGGGTCTACTTGAACTCGATCTCAAGAGGGCGCCTCACAACTCGTGTCATCGGTGGGGTATCCTTCGCCTCGCACGTCCTGCAACTGCAGCGACTCTCACACGATCTGTGGGTGACCTGGAAGCATGTGCGCCTGGACAGTAGCGCAAAGGCGACCTTTTCCACCTCACTCCCCAAAGGTGAGACCACGATCCGTATGGCGATTGGCCCATCCGTTCCAGGACTCGACCAATCAGCCCCTGGATATCTCGCCGGCTTCAGTCGCACAATTCATTACCGCAGATAGTCCCGAGACAGTACCTGTCTCGCGCGAGGCGCTGCTTCACGGAGATCACGGGTGCGGTGTATTTTACGATGGAAGATCGACTGGCGTTTCGGAGATTAGCGCCGCCTGCGCATCCGCAAAAAGTGCGACACCTAGCTCCCCAACAGGGAACCTGCAACTCTGATGCCATCCAACGCCGACAGAGGAGAGGGCGATTGTGGAATCAGATCCTGCGTGCATGTGCGAGCTGTTGGTTCGCTCGCGCGCGGTAAATATTCCCGGGATCGAAGATGTGGTACGGAGGGCCGCCTGCATATTGCATGTCACCGCGAACGACCAGGATGTGCGGGCTGTGGGATGTGTGCACAGCTGAAGGACCGGCCGGTCACCGACATGGTGGATCTCCCCGTCTTTGGCCGTGAGACTCATCTCGTGTTGACACAAGATCGCTGGCGGTGCGAAGAGGTGTCATGTCCTCAAGGGTCGTGAACGGACACAGAATCTCGTATCGGTACCACCTAGAGATCGGTCACCGCCCGCGCCAGAAGATGGATTACCAATCGAAATCGTTGCCAGAAGGTGCACGCTACTCCGGTGCCAACTCGAGTGACGTGTCACGAACGCTCAAACAACGGATGCCGTAGTTGACCGAATGGCGCCGCCGAAGAAAGTCGACCTAATTCGCACTCGAATCACATGCGCCCTCGAAGCTCTCGGACAACAAGGCGCGCCCTAGTCCATGAAGTACAACCCTCTCCCTGAAGCGTCCTCCGGCAACCATCACATGGGACTTGCTCCCGAGCAACTTCGTCACCGTCCTCAGTACCGGCTTTCCAGCTCTTGCTGAAGTGGACAACCACCGACACCAAGATCGAGATTCGCCCCCGGCAGGTGGCTGCGGCGCAGGTTACCTTCAAATATGTAGCGACCACTTTCGACCAGCAACACCTTCGTCCTCAGCGAGATCGAGGCGCGCCTGTGCGATCCAGCCGCAACCCCAATAGTGCCCGTCGTCGCAGTCACCGTCAGGGTGAAGCTGAAGCTGGCCTGGTCGCCATAGGCATCGGAGGCGGTGCAGGTGATCGTGTGCGTGCCCGCTGCAAGCGTGCCCGAGATGGCGAGCACACCCGCGCTCAAGACGGACAGACCGTCACTCGGTGTGCCAGCAAAGGTCACGGTTTCACTGCCACCAGATGCGTCGAGCGTCACCGTGTAAGTCGACGACCCCGTCGTCGTGACCGTGCCCGTCGTCGGGGTGACACCGATCGTCGTCGCAATCACCGTCAGGTCGGCCGCGGTAGATGGACCTACACCGTCATAGTTCGGGTCAGTTCCGGGAAGGTAGGTTGCCTCCGCTGTGTAGCTACCCACGTTTACTCCGCTAATGACGCAAATAGTGATCGCGCTACTCGTCGAGTCGCTGGCGAGCAGCGTTGAGTCAGCACTGCTAGGACTGCCCGGACCCGTGATGGTCCAACCCAACATGTCCGATGGAGTCGCTCCACCTTTCGGACCAGAGACTGTCGCAGTAAAGACCGCGCTCTGACCCGGAGACGGAGTCGTACTTGGAGGGCTTACAGAGATCGACGGACTACCTTTGCCCACGTTGAAGGTCTGGATGACCTGGGTGGCAGCGGCATAGTCAACCTTGCCGGAGTGACTGAAGTCCAACGTGCAGCTCCCCGCTCCCACAAAATTCACGACTCCCGAGGAGATGGTACAGACAAGCGGGGTCGAGGTGGTGACCACAACCGAATCACCCGAGCTCGCCGTAGCCAATGGTGTATAACTCGCTCCACCGACCGTCGCGTTGCTCGGCGCGCTGGAAATGATGTCTATGGTGTTCGCCGCCTGCGCCACAGTAAGAGACTCGTCTGGCGACGTTGGACCCGCGAAGCCGCCGACCGCTGCAAAGACCACGGTGACTGATGAGTAACTGGCTGACGCGAGTTGCATCGCACCGCGCGAGCAGGTCCACGTCGCGTAGTTACTCGAGCCTGAGAAGATACCCGTGCTACAGAGCGTCGTCACGCCGTTCATGATCGCAACGATTCCGCTTCCCTCGGTCCAGAGGCTCCCGAATCGGTTGAAACCGTGGCAGTGAAGACATCGAGGTTCTCTGTCCCGTACCTGACACGAGATGTCCCGACCGCGAGCGCCGTCGACGTCGGGACTAGCGCAGGGTCGACTGTGAGGCTCTCGGGACTCGAGGTCGAGCTACTTGTAGCCAAATGCCGTGTTCGACGATGAGGGCTCACTCGGCGTGTAGGAGGAGATCGCATTCCGCCTGGACATCGGACTTTGACCAAGACCAGCGATCTGAGGGAAGACGAACCACATCCAGTGGCTTGTCCTTTGGCCGTGGCGCAACTCTTCGACGGCACGTCCGAAGGTGGCGCTGAGGTCCTGAGCCCTCACGAGGCGTTCGGGGTCATAGGGCCCGTTGATCGGCATCGCTTACATCACCCGTCGCCTGAACAAGCTGGCCGATAACGACAACTGTCCACGAACCGCGTGAACGGTCAGGAATAGGTCATCGAAAATACCTTCGAGAGCACCCCGTGAGACGCCCAGTGAGAAACTTAGCGAACTGGAAGTGCAGCGGGAGCGCTGAGACCGGATCTCGATCGTCCAAATTCGGTCATCCCGGCGACAACCGCGCGCGTCGCATGTATGACAATCCCGAGCGAAACCATATTGTTGAGATGGCGCGAAAGGTCAATCGACACGATCGAGCGGGCGGCCACCAAAATCGATCCAACACCGGGGATCGGAATAGATCCTCCCCTGGCAATCTCTTCAAAGGCCACCTCGGCAGGGCGATCTCCTGGATTTGCAACTGCCACGACTCCACTCGCCACGCTGTCCGAGCGGACAGCACCAATCATCCAGACCTTTGCCGGAGCGACGTTGGGGGCGGTAACGGCGTAGCCCGTCGGAAGTGCGGCCGGAAGCTGGATCAGACGAACCTTCGCGACTGGACTGAATGAACGGTTGGCGGCGATCGCGCGGTCGACGATCAGCGATCCGCGTCCCGCGACGGAGACCGAGCCCGCTTGAAGCCCAGCAATACTCGGTCTCGGAGCGACATAGCGCAGATTCGCACCGGCTCCAACGAACACGGTCGATACTCCCTCGGCGCCATCTCCGAGAAGAGTGATCCGCACACGCTCTCCGTGCGCGGTCGGGTTATAGAGAGAGAAGACCTGTTCGATGGACGGTGCGACCACCACCGGAGCAAACCACCAGGTGCCGAGGGGGACCTGGGAACCGAGGACAATGGATCGGGTGAGCAGTTGATTCGCGACCTTGAAATGCAGCGCACCGACCGCTATCCGGCCACTCACGATCGTCACGGCAAGAGCCATCGCGTTGCGTTGCGGAAGCGCGTGGCCAGCAAAGAGCACGACGTCTTGTCCCGGTTCGATCGGCACGCTCGAGAACGCACCCGGCAAGAAGGAGTTCGCGCCAACAATGAAGCGAACATCCGCAACCGCTGGAGTTGCACCCGGATTGAACAGCGAGATCGCCATGTTCGCCGAGCCCGCCGTCGATCCGGTGCCGAAGAAGGCGCTTGACGCGGTATGAGTGGTACACGGAGACGTTGTGATTCCCGTCGGGGTCACGACGACCTCGTACACACCGACACCGCGTCCTTCGACCACAACGCTTGCCGCCCCGTAGGTGGCAAGTTTCGAGCCGGGAAGCACAATCGTCTGGTTCGCCAACCCAGATAACGCGTAGGAATGGAGCTCGCTCAACCCGGAGTTGGCCGCGATGTGCACCTGGAGGTGAACCGGCTGGACCGAAAGATTGACGACCTCGATCGACGACTGTTCTCCTCGGTGCCCGATCGGGAGAGGTCCCGGGCAGTACCAGGCACTCGAAGAGGCATGCGAGCCGAGCGCGACCGCCGAGGTCGCCGCCTGCGCACCCTCGATCCCTGCGAGGTCGTGACGCTTGACGGCAAAATTGAGTACGCCCGCTCCGGCGAAGACGATCACGAAGCCACCGACGATCAGGCGACGACGCAACGTCGAGACCTCTCCCTTTCGACTCACGCCATCACCTCGTCAGAGGGGATCCGTGAGGCTTCCCCGTCTCGATCCTCTCCCTCAAGGTTCTCTCGCGCTCCATCGCGATCCTTGGTGCGCGCGCGACGGCGAGCGGTCTGACGGATGCGGCGCTCGCGAAGACCGATGCGCGCGAGCAACAGCCAGAAGAGAATTTCGACGATGACCGCAACAAGATGCACCCAGCTCGGGAGTCCACCCGGCGTCGTGGTCTTCCTCAGCCGGACCGTATTCTCGAAGACGAGCAAGCCCCCCTCGCTCGGCAGCTGGTGGAGGTCGTGTTGGTTTGACAGCGCGTCGAGCAGCATCTGCGGAGCCGGAGCGCTCTCGACGCTCTGGATGCCGAGTAACTCTGGTGCGACATAGTTCGGCACAATGAGGTATCGGATGTTCTGGGAGGCGAGCAGGGTCCCGAGCGTGACCGTTGAGCCGTTCTCGGCACCGGTGATCTCGCGCACGATCGCGTTGGCGGTGCCGATGTGCGTGCTCGGCCAGATCGAAGTCGCAATCGGGAGGCCGCCCATCGTGATTCCAAACGCGAGACCCGGAGTGATCTGCCAGCTTGTGAGCGGAAGTGCAGAAGGATTTCCGAGCCAGAGGACGCGCGAGGCTCCACCTGTCGACTGGAGCTGCGACCGATGAACATTGGAGCCGGCGGTGACGCGTGGGGTAATCCAGGAGAGCATCGTGTCGTAACCAGTCGCCGGCACATTGAAGCGGCCGTTGAGCGTCGAGCCGAGAACGGGCACGACGCCCGCTATGCCGACAAGGGCAAAGAGTGCGGTCGCAATGTGGCGCAGTCCAAAGGTCGTGTTGCGCAGATCCTCGATCACCGTCGATGCACCGAATCCGATCAACAGGGCAACCACGACGGCAAAGGGCGCGATCAGCACACGCGAGGCTCCGAAGCCCTGCCCGAGCCAACCCTGGCCGCCGAGCCAGGCGAGCGCGAGCGAAGTGAGGCCAAGTGTCCAGAGGCGAACTCCCCACGCAAAGCGCACCGATCTTCCGGCAATCAGCACATAGGTCGCCGCCGCGGCAAGCCCGAGGCTCAAAAAGCCCCCACCGACTGGGCCAAGATTCAACCGGACGAGGCTCGACAACGCCGGAGCGTGCACCGCATCGACGACCGCTCCCGTGAGCGCGCCAAAGTTCACTCCCGTCTGGAAGAACGTCAGCGACCAGGGAAGAAGGGCAACGAGCGCCAGCGCGGTCGCTCCGAATGCGACTGCAAGCGGGCGCAACCTCGTCTCGCGCTGGGAGACAACGAGACTGCCGAGAGTCAATCCGACGGCCATCAACGGCGTGAGCAGCAACAGAGTCGGCTCGAACGCGCCGGTAAGGGTCAGTAGGATCCCCAGGCTCAAGATGTCGGTCAGGGTCTCGCGCGACCGTACCCGCGTGCGATGCGTGACGAAGGGGACCTGACCACTCGCATACATAATGCGCGAAAGCAGATACGGCGTCGCGCCGTACGCGACGAGTCCTCCGATGTCGCCCCTCGCGATGTCATTCCAGGCAAGCGGAAGATACAGGTAGGCAAGCACGCCGATCGCCCGGGCGATTGCCGGGCCGAAGGGACGCACCAGTCTCACCATGCCGATTCCTCCGGCGACGATGCATGCCAGCAGGCCAAGCTTGAGCAAGACTCCCATCGCACCGAAGACGACGAATCCGCTCGCCCCGAGCAGCAAGAGCGCCGGAGTCACCGGTCCGAGTGCTTGGGTGCCCGCGTTGGTTGAACCATGCAAGAAGTGCGTGATCAGCGCCGTCGTGCTCGGCAGCGGGAGGTACTGACCGATCAGGGGAAGATGCGTCGTGAACAACGATCGTCCACCGATCACAAGGATCAGCGCGGCGATCCACATCGTGTTGGTCACATAACGCTGACGGACATCTCCCCCACGTTCAGCAAGCTCGCCCTGCCAGCGAGAGAGGACATCGCGATTGGTACTCCACCTTTCACCAAGCTGCGCAATCCCCGGTCGAAAGAACCGCGAGATCCTCGAGGTGCGACTGCTCATGTATTCCGAAACCTTGTGATCCGAAACCCGTCGGGTCGCATGCACCTCGCGTCTGCGCGCCCTGAGGTGTTGATCCTTGGCAAGATTCCATCGCCACGCGGAAATCACCTCGCGCGCTCGACGACGGTGTCCGACAACAAGAAAGTAGAGCGACTCCAGCACCGACCACAGCAAAAGTTCCGAGGCGCGCAGCACGAAATGCGTGTGTTCGTAGTTCTTGAGCACGCTGCGAAGCTCATGACGCCACTGGAGCGCGCGCGCCGCCGGAAGGAGCCGCTGGCGGCTCGAGGCTGCCTCAAGGTGGCCCACCTCGGCGAACGGCGTGACGAGGACACGGGCGCCAACGATATGTGCCCTCCAGCACAGGTCAACATCCTCTCCGAACATCGTGATCTCCGGGTCGAAACCACCGAGCATCTCGAGCAGGTCGGCCCGCACCAGCGTCGCCCCACCGGGAATTGCAAAGACCTCGCGTGTCTCGTCGTGCTGGGCTTGGTCGAACTCGCGGTGCTCGACGCGGCGCACCGGAGCTCCGAACCGGTCGACACCGAGCCCGAACTGCAGAATCAGATCAGGTTCACGCACATCGACGAGTTTGGGACCGACGATGCCCGCATTCGAGCGGAATGACTCCTCGACCATTCGGCGGAGCGCGTCGGGGGCGAGGACGACGTCGTCATGACAGATCAGGTAGTACGCCGCGCCCTGGACAAGACCGAGTACCGCGTTTGCTCCAGGGCCAAAACCGGGATTGACCTCAAGACGCTGGAGGTAGATTGAATCTGCGACGCCAGCGACTCGGGGCGCGAGTGGCTCCGCGCTCGCCGCGTCAACGACAAGCGCAACAAGATTGGGGTAATCCTGAGCGATGAGCGAGAGCAGGCACTCTTCGAACCACGGGCCGGGATCGTGCGCTACGACGACCGCGACAACCGGTGGTATCAGCTCCTCCGGCATGCAACGACGCTAGCGTATCGGGCCGCAATCCGGATGAAGAGGTAGGCCAACTCGCAATTGAGCCGGGGAATCGGCCCGAGAAAGGCTCGAAGAAGGGGCCGTTGGACCCTCGTGCTCAGGTCGGGGCGAGCCGTTCCCTCCAGTTGTCGAGGACATCGTCGACGGTCGCGTCGAGCCCGACCTCGGGGCGCCACCCCGTCAGCCGCTCAAGCTTGGCCGCGCTGCCGATGATCCGTTCGACGTCGACCGGACGGAACAGAGTCTCGTCGACGTGCCACTCGATCTCGACCGCCGCCCGCGTGCGCAAAGCGTCGAAGATTTCGGACACGGACCGGGTATATCCCGAACAGACGTTGTAGGCCTCACCCGGAACGCCAGCGATCGCGAGCATGCGATAGGCGCGCACAACGTCGCGTACGTCAGTGAAATCGCGCTCCGCGCTGAGGTTGCCGACACGCACCGAGTGGTCGCCGCTCATCTCTGCCTCGACAACACGCTTGGCAAGTGCCGAGACGACAAAAAACTCTGCCTGGCCCGGACCGATGTGATTGAACGGCCGGACTCGAACCACGCCGGTATCGCGTCCAAGATATGCCTGGAGACCACAGATCTCCGCCGCCACCTTGCTCGCGGCATAGGGAGTCACCGGCAAAAACGGTGCGCTTTCGTCGATCACCGCACCATTGCCTGCTCCATACACCTCGGCCGAACTGACGAGGACGACCCTTGGCGTCGGGTCGATCTTTCGCGCCGCCTCGAGAAGTTCAATCGTTCCGAGCACATTCACCCGGAAGGTCTCGGACGGCTCCTCCCATGAACGCCCGACATGGGTGAGCGCCGCGAGGTGGTAGATCACCTCCGGAGCTGCCTCGGTGATCAGGTGTTCGACGATCCCGGGAAGGGCAATATCGATCTCGTCAGGAAGTGCCGCGACCTCGTCACCCATCTCTTCGAGATGGGCGCGCAACCAACCACCGACAAAACCCGACGCGCCGGTAATGAATGCTCTCACCTCGCCAGCCTAGCGATCGAGCGCCCGGCGATAGGCCTCGACATGCAGCTCGGCAGATCGCGCCCAGGTGAACTCGCGTGCGCGCATGATTCCCAGCTCTCGACGCGCGTTCACCGTGGAACCACCGGCGATGATCTCGAGCAATGCCTCTGCAAGTGCCGTAACGTCATCGGGTTCCACATATGTCGCCGCATCCCCCGCGATCTCTGCCATGACCGACCGTTCAGTCGTGACGAGTGGCGCTCCGCAGGCGAGAGCTTCGAGCGCGGGGAGTCCGAAACCCTCCTCGATCGAGGGATAGGCAACAACGACTGCACGACGCAACAGCGGAGCAACCGCCGCACCGCGGATATAGCCGAGCTGTATGATCCGATCCGCGTAGCGCGACTCACCGATGGCTCGCATGAGTTCGTCTCGACCCCAGGCGAGCTGTCCGGCAAGCACGAGCGAGAGATCGCGGTGTCGCGCAGCGATCAAGTCAAAGGCGCGGATCAGATTCGGAATGTTCTTTCTCGGTTCCAGGGTACCGACATGGACGAGGTAGGGCGCATGGATTCCCAGCGTCTGGATGATCCCGTCGTCGCGTACCGGGTCGTCCCCGCGGTGGAAACGCGCGTGGTCGACGCCGTGGGTGATCACCCGCACCTCCGCCGCCGGATGGAAGTGCTCTTCGAAGCGCTCCGCGGTGTGCCGACTGACGCAGATGATCACTGCGGCGTGCGCGGCGCTGTATTTCATCGCCCTTCGAAACAGCGCCACCTTCGAACGCTCGTGCCACTCGGGGTGCTCGACAAAGGTGAGATCGTGCACCGTCACGACCGCGGGGACCAAGAGCGCGCGCGGCATCTGATAGTGCGGACCATGGAAGACCTCGAGCTCGGGCTGGACTCGTCTCGCCTCTCGACCGAGCCCGAACTCTGCGTAGACCAGCCGGAGAGGCCGCGATCTCGGCGCGTTCGCGACGATCCTGAGCGACTCAAGGTGATGCGTCCGGAGCCGATCCCAGCGGGCCCGATCTGCACGACGGGAAAAGAGCGTCGTGGTGACGTCGCTGCGATCTGCGAGCGCGCGCGCGATCTCGATGCTGTAGCGACCCGCGCCGACCGGATCGCTTGGAACAGCAGTGACATCGAGACCGATTTGGAGGGGCCGGGCATGCTCGCTCATCGCACACCGAGCTCGTTCCACACGCGCAGATGCTCCTCGGCCGTCCGTGCCCAGGTCAACTTCTCGCTATACTCGCGGCCCTCGCTCTGCAGGCGCGCGCGAAGCGCCCCGTCGGTCGTACAGACGACCAACCCCTCGGCGATCTCGTTCACATCGAGCGGATCGACCAGAAAGGCACCGGTCGCTGCAGATGGCACCGCGCTCGACAGCACGACGGCCGATTGGCGCATCGCCTCGACTGCCGGCAGGCCGAATCCCTCCGAGAGGGGAATATAGGCGACCACCTCGGCGCCGGCATAGAGCCCCGCGAGGACACCTCCCGAGACGGAACCGACAGAGACGACGCCCTTCGTGGGTTCCACCTCTGCCATCCATCCCGTCGGACCGCAGATCACAAGGGTGCACGGTTCGACAAGGCGGTCGCGCACCTTTGCATAGGCGCTGATAAGTCGCGCGAGGTTCTTGCGCGGTTCGATCGTTCCGACGCTGAGGATGTAACGCCCGTGAATTCCATTGCGCTCGAGGAGCGACCGCGTCGCAACAAGATCAGGCGCTTCAAGGTGATCCGAACCTTCGGTGATCACGTGCACCCTCGTCGAGGCAATCTCGAGCCCCGCTTCGAGGAGCTGGTTAGAGACGCTCTCGGAGGGAACGATGAACGCGTCTGCAACTCGCGCGGCTCGTCGCAGCGCGCGTTCGTGCCAGTGCCTTCCATGCGCGCTAAAGGCCTCCGGAACGATCCGGAAGGCAAGATCGTGAATCGTCACCACCAGGGGGAGGTGCGTTGGTGGAATCGCGAGCGAGGGAGCGTGAACGATCCCGCTGCCAGCGACACGCGGTCCCGTTCCGACCTCCCAAAGTCGTGTCAAGAGTGGTCCGGGGATTGGCGTCGTCCTGAGCGTTGCACCGAGCCGTCGGAGCGGGTCGTTTCTTCCGCGCGATCTGCTCGCGTAGAGCGTGAGCCACTCTGGATCCTCGTCACCTCGTGCGACTAGCGCGCGCACGAGCTCTTTGGTGTAGGTGCCAATACCACCGGGAACGTCGCGGCGAAGCTGTTGCACGACGAGCGTCACCTGTCGTTCTTTATCTCGCGGCTCGGCCGGATCGATCACCGGAAGAGATCCTCGCCTGGCGGGCGCACGATCTCCGCCCGCACCGACGACTCGCGGAACCACTCCCGGTTCACCCCACGGACCACGGCGACAGGAACCCGATTCGCCTTTCCCATGACGAGATCGGCAGCCGAGCAGATCTCGTCTGCGACACACACCTCCGTCGCGACAAGTTCGCGTCCAAGGTGATCTCGGGTCGAGCGGAGATCGACCACAGCCGCGATGCCGGAGATTCCGATCGCGACGTCGGTTACACCGCGTCTCCACGCGCGACCGAACGTATCCGAGATGATGACCCCGATATCAACCTTGACGAGATGCGCGATGGCGTCGCGAAGACCGCGCGCCGAGCGGTCTGGATCGAGTGGCAACAAGACGGCATATCCTTCGGCGACGTTGGAGAGATCGACACCGGAGTTCGCGCAGATGAATCCATGTCGCGTCTCGGTGATCACGAGGTCACCCCGACGCCGCAGCACGCGTACCGCCTCGGACTCGGCGAGCCGTCGTTTTGCATCTGGATCATCACGGTCGATCTCGACCACGCGCCCCTCAGCCTTGGAGATGATCTTCTGCGTGACGACGAGAACGTCGCCGTCACGCAGCTCGCCACCGTAATGGTGGATCGCATCGACGATCAGCCTTGCGAGTGGATCGCCATGCCTGATCTCCATGAGGCCCTCGACGCCGAAGACCGAGATGCCTGCGGGGCTCATCGCCTTCAAGCCTGCGCCTTGAACGTGTCAATTCCAAGCGCGCGGCACACCACGCGGGCGAGATCGCCGGCCACGAGCGCGTCACTCATCACCGTGTCGGTCATCACGCAACGCATGCCAAGATCCTCGATCCGGCCCGCCTCGGCACGATCTTGTTGATCGATCACCATCGTCGCAGAAAACCTCACGAGGAGCCCGGCCACCCCCGATGCGCTCGAGGAGTGACCAAGTTCCGCGAGCAGCCGGTCGGCAGGGCCTTTCAGCGCGCGTCCGCCGATGATCGGAGAGATTGCTGCGACGTGGCGACGGCGACGCTCGAGTACCTCGGCGATCGCGGGAACTGCAAGGATCGGACCGATCGAGACGACCGGATTCGATGGGGCGATGATGATCGCGTCAGCATCTTCGAGCGCCTCGAGGACACCCGGGGCTGGAATCGCCTGTTCCGCTCCGGCAAAGTGCACCGCCTTGACCGCGACCGCGTGGTGACGGTGGACAAAATACTCCTGGAAGTCAATCTCCTCGCCGTCAAGCGTGGTGAGTTTGGTACGAACCGGGTCATTCGTCATCGGTACAATCGAGAGGGTAAGCCCAAAGGCCTGCGTGATGTTGCGGGTCACCTCATGGAGCAGACGTCCCGACGCAAGCGCCTCGCTGCGATACAGGTGCGTTGCGAGGTCTTTGTCGCCAATTGCGAACCAACGCGCAGCGCCGAAGCGCTCGAGCCCATCGAGCACATTCCAGCTCTCTCCCTCGAGGCCCCAACCCGTCGTCGCGCCCAGGCCGGCAAGGGTGTAGGTCACGGTATCAATGTCCGGACAGACACGGAGCGTATTCCATTCGAGATCGTCGCCGGTGTTGACGATCGCGCTGATCTCTCGTTCGTCAATCACGTAACGCAGGCCCGTCAGGAACCGTGCCGCGCCGACACCGCCGCACAGTACCGCGATCACGTTGGATCCATCTGGGCAATCGTGATGTCGACACCCTCCGCGAGTGTCGTCCATGGACTCCAACCGAGCTCGCGCCGGGCGCGGCCGAAGTCAAGCGAGCTCCTTCGGATCTCTCCGGGGCGAGCGGACTCTCTCAACGGCTTGAGCTTCGATGCGCACGCCTTTGCGACCAGCAGGTACAGCTCGCGGATACTTGTCTCGACAGCGGTGCCGATGTTGAGCACAAGACCTCCCGCCCGGTCGATTGACCGGACAAAGGCGTCCACCACGTCGTCGACGAAGACGAAATCGCGCGTCTGTCTGCCATCACCGTAGATCACCGGTGCTCGACCATTGCGGAGCTGATTGGCGAAGATCGATACCACACCGCCCTCCTGGCTGGCTCGCTGGCGCGGTCCATAGACGTTGGCCGGAGCGAGCACGGTGTATTCGAGGCCGAACAGCTCGCGATAGATCTTCAAATATTCCACCATCGCCAATTTGCCGACCGCATAGGGAGAGCTCGGCACCGCGCCCCTACTCTCTTTGAATGGAAGTGTCTGGTCATCTCCATCGCCGTAGAGCGCGCCGCCGCTCGATGCCACAACCACCTTCGCACATCCGGCACCAAGGGCGGCCTCAAAGACACGCAGACTGCCGATGATGTTGCTGTCCGCGTCGAATATAGGACGCGCGAGCGACTCGCTTACGCTTGTCTGCGCGGCAAGATGAAAGATCACATCCGGTTTCCTTCGCGCGACATAGTCGATCAGCTCGGGAACACGCACATCCATCTGCTGGAATGTAAGCGGACCGGACAGCAACCTCGCCTGTTGCAGATTCTTCAGCGAGCCGCTCGAAAGATCATCGACGACATCGACACTGTGCCCTTCGGCAAGAAGTCGATCGACGATCGAAGATCCGATGAATCCGGCTCCCCCGGTGACGAGGGTTCTCATCGCGACCTCATAGAGCGAGTCGCGCGCCAGATGCGCGCGTCTCTCGTTCGACGTGAACTCGGGCACCAACGATCGAATCACTGATCTGTGAGCTCGCTCCAATGCGCGCGTAAGGTCCAATGATCGAACGTTCGATCACACTGTCGCAATCAACCATTGCTCCGGTCATCACGACAGATTCATCGAGGCGTGTACCCGATGCGATCACCGCACCCGCCTCGATCACGCAATCACGCACCGATGCGGTTCGAGCGACGCTCGAACGCGCACCGAAGAAATTTGCTCCGATCACCTCGCCCATGACCCGTGCATCGGCCGCGGCGAGCACGCCGCGGGAGATTTCAAGATGATCGGGCAGGATCACCTGAGGGCGGAGTCCGCGAAGTACATCCCACTGCGCCTGCAGATAACGCTCGGGCGTCCCCGTGTCGAGCCAGTAGCTCTCCGAGGCTTTCGCGAAGAGCTCACCGGTTCTCACGAGTTCGGGAAATATCTCGCGCTCGATCGACACCGGGACATTGCGCGCAATCATCTTGAGCACCGATGGTTCAAGCACGTAGGTCCCCGCATTGATCATGTTCGTCGGTGCCTCGCCGATCGCGGGTTTTTCGATGAACGCGATCACCCGGCCGAATTGGTCGGTCGACACCACTCCGAATGCCGACGGGTCCTTCACCGGCGTCAGCGCGATCGTCGCGCTCCCCGCGTGTTGTTCATGAAATCTGATCAGATCGCCAATATCGAGATCGGTGATGATGTCGCCATTGATGACGATCAGCAGTTCGTCAGCAACGCCTGCATAGTCCGCGGCGAAGGCAATGGCTCCGGCGGTATCGCGTGGGTCGGGTTCGGTCGCCGTGACCACGACGACGCCTGCGTGTTCACCCGAGGAGAAAGCCGCGAGAAATGCATCGGACTGATGACCGAGTGCGAAGACGACCTTGGTCACCCCATGGGAGGCAAGCCATTCGACGATCTCGAAGATCATCGGCCGCCCAACGATCGGCAGAAGCGGCTTGGGGATCTCGTAGGTGAGTGGACGGAGACGGGTCCCCTGTCCCCCGACGAGTACGAGCGCGTTCACTTTCGCACCTGGGGGTACCGGTGTTAACCCGAGGTCGTTGAAGAGGTACTCGAGGTGCTGGGCGTCACGCTCGGTACGCCGCCCGTCGAGCTGGTCGATGAGGTATTCGACGTGCCCGTCGCCGGCAGGGTCGTCGTGGTAGACGTCCCAGCGCTTGTAGGAACGGTGCTCGGCAGCGTCGTCGTCGTCCCGATCGACCCAACCTTTGCGTTCTGGGCCATCGTCGAGATCAATGTCGCCTTCGAGGAGGGCTCGGGGATCGACGCCCCCACGGGAACGAAGGCGAGGGTGATCATCTTTCCGTTGTCGAGATGAATCGAGGTGATGTTCGTGCTCACAAGCGACGGAGAGGCGGTCGGAGAGGACCAGACCTTCGCGACGAGCTTGCCCTTGCCGTGCAAAGGTCCGTTGCAGGTCGCTCCATTGCTCCACAGCACCGGCAGCTTGCCCGGAATCTGGATCGAGGTGTTTGTGAGCGTGAGGCCCGAATAATTGACCGCGAAGTTTCCGAGTGTCGCATTGGCACCCTCATAGGACGCCGATGCGGCCACTGCGCCAGGGTTGATGTCGATCAGGCCGTTCCCGAATGTGCGCAGACCGACCGAGGTGAGATTCGAACTCGGAGCGAGATCTGGCTGGATCGAACCACACAGGTCGATACCGAGTGCGCTTACCCAGTGATCCGTCGCGCTCGGGCCGATCGACGGCTTCGATCCAGTCGAATTCTTCTCGTTGCGGGTGTAGACCGTGAGACCCACACCGAGCACCACGATCAGCGTCATCAGCGCGTACCAGGCCCGCGGCCGCTGCGCTCGATAGCTCTTTGAGCCGCCGCTGGCGGCGGCGCGGGCAACGGAACGGGCAATAGAGCTTCGTGGCATGGATGGCGAAGCTTACTCAATGCTCAGCGAAGGTGGCGAGCGAACGCTATCGGCGGCCGAATTGGCGGATGAGGGCGACCGCGAGTCGGCCGACGACCCCGACAAAGACGAAGGGCAGGATCACCGAACGCGCCCCGGTCAGCGACTTTCGTGCGAACCGCCAGGCGGAGACGTGATGGGCGACAAGCATCCGGTACGGGTGCTGGCCGGCGGAGATTCCGCCATGATGAACCACGGTCGCCGCGGGAAGATAGGCCGAGCGCCATCCGATCTGGCGCAGCCGCCAGCACAGGTCGAGATCTTCGACATACATGAAATAGCGTTCGTCAAAGCCTCCAACGGCGTCAAATGCCTCGGCACAGACGAGGAAACAGGCGCCAGAGACCCAGTCGGCCGAAACCGCATGAGTCGCGCCAATCGTCGCGAACCTATAGCGGCGCGAAAACCGGTTGTGGGGCCAAAACATCGACAACAACGCATGCCCGAACGCATCGGTGATACTCGGGAACGAACGAGCCGAGGGATACACCTGACCATTCGTCTCGAAGATCCTCGGACCGACAACGCCGGTGTCGTGGTGGTGACTGAGATATTCCGCAAGCAGCGCGGGAGCCTCGCGATCGATGACGAGGTCGGGATTGCAGACGAAAATATGCTCATCCACAAGCTCCGCGCGGCCCAGGTTGACCGCGCTTCCATAGCCGAGATTCTTCCTCGACAAGATGACCCGCACGTCGGGATAGGCGCGCTGTACGGGTGCGAGTGAGGCGTCGTGCGAGTCATTGTCGACGACAACGATCGACTCGATCCCCGATGTGACAAGACTCGTCACACACGCGAAGAGAGAATCGCCCGCATTGTGGTTGACGACGATCGCTCCAGTCGTCATGGAACGACCGCGACAGACATGGTCACGCCAGCATCATCCGCGGAGTTGACGGACGAGACGCTCCGCCGATTCGTGCCAGTCCGGGAGGAGCGAGAGACCACTCGCGAGGAGCGCTGCATTTTCGAGCACCGAATTCATCGGCCTCTTCGCCGGACGGACCGGAAAGAGTTCTTCGGTGGCGATGGGCTCGACGCGTAAATGATCTCCCCCGGCGAGCCGAACGATCTCGCGCGCGAACTCGAACCAGGTCGTCGGACCCTGGTTTGTGACATGGAAGATGCCCCGACGGCGCGACAGGGCGAGTTCGATGACACTCGGCGCAAGATCAGCGGCAAAGGTGGGACATCCGCGCTGGTCATCCACAAAACGCAGTGGTTCATCATTTTTGTCAACCAGTCGCAGAACTGTTTTGAGCATGTTCGAACCGTGCTCACCACACACCCAGGAGGTCCGCACGATCGTCGAAGAGAGATCCAACACACGTTCTCCAGCGAGTTTTGATCTTCCATATACCGACTGTGGATTCGGATCGTCCCATTCGAGATACGGTCGCCCGAGCGTCCCATCAAAGACATAGTCGGTCGAGAGATAGCACAGATGTGCACCGACACCCGCGGCTGCCTCGGCGAGATGTCGCGTTCCGAGATAGTTCACCCGGAAGGCGCGCTCCACCTCGCTCTCACAGGCATCGACCGCGGTGAAGGCGGCAGGATGAATGATCACGTCGGGTTCGATTGTGCGGATCAGCATATGGACCACATCGCGCTCTGCGATGTCGAGGTCATCGTGGGTGGCGCCAACAATGTCGATGAGCGCTCTCGCTGTTCGCGCCTCGTTTCTTCGATTCAGCTCCGCGACGATATCGGAGCCGACCTGACCGCCCGCGCCCGTTACCAGTACCCGCATCTAGCGCGTCGCCAAGCTCGTTGGCATCAGCTCTTCCACTGCCCTTCGACCACCGGCGAACGGCCGATAAGAGGTCGCCACCATGATTCGTTTTCCACGTACCACCTCACGGTATCGGCGAGTCCCTTTTCAAACTCGATGGTCGGGGCCCAACCGAGCTCGCGACGGATCTTCGTCGAATCGAGAAGATAGCGGCGGTCATGCCCCGGACGGTCTGCAACGATCTCCTTGAGCGATCCCGGCCGATTCGTCGCCTCGAGCACGCGGTCCGCGATCTCCATGATGCTTGCCTCGCGACCCGAACCGACGTTGTAGGTCTCACCAACAACTCCGCGTTGTAGAACAAGCTCGATCGCGCGGCAGTGATCGATCACGTGCAACCACTCGCGACGGTTCTCCGTCGAGGCGTAGAGCGGGAGCGCGGCGCTGTCGATCGCCCGACTGACAAAAAGCGGGATGACCTTCTCGGGGAACTGGTGGGGACCGTAGTTGTTCGAACAGTTGGTTATCGTCGCCGGAAGACGAAAGGTCTCGAAATATGACCGCACCACGTGGTCAGAGCCAGCCTTCGATGCGTTGTAAGGCGTACGCGGCTCATAGGGCGACGATTCGCTGAACGACTCGTTGCTGTCGAGCGCCAGATCGCCATAGACCTCACATGTTGAAATGTGATGGAAGCGGCCTATTCCGACACGTACCGCGGCATCCGCGAGCGCCTGGGTGCCAAGCACATTCGTGCGGTAGAACCGCGCGGGATCGAGGATCGCCAGACTGTTGTGCGATTCCGCGGCAAAGTTGACAATCGTGTCGATGCCGAAGGTCGCGAGCAGATGTTCGATCAACTCCTGGTTCCCGATGTCCCCCTTGATAAATCGCACAGCCCCAGAGCGCTCGAGGCTCGAAAGCGTTGCCCGGTTCCCGGCATAGGTGAGCGCATCGAGGACGAACAGCTCGTCGTCGGAGTGCTGCTCTGACCAGTAGTGGGCAAAATTCGAACCAATGAAACCGGCTCCGCCGGTGACGAGAAGTCGCATAATCATCTAAGGGTAGTTGGCGGGGGCCACCCTTCCTACTCATCCTCGGCCCCCGCTCGCTGGTCTATGACGAACCAGCGTCACTCACATCGAACGCCCTTGAACCATTCAAGGCAGTTCTCCAAGGAGATCTGAACGAAACAGTCGGTTCCGCATGCGTCGCTAACTCAGTACGGAGCGATCGAGATCAATGGCGAAGATGAATCACATCGGCGGCGTCGAGTTCGCGTACCACACCACCCTCTTGCACCTGAAGGCGCCCTGCGTCAGTCACTCCGATCGCCTCCGCCTCGTAGCTGCGACCACGCTGTTCAACGCGCACCCTGCGCCCAATCGTGCCAAGCGCATCACGGTAGCGCTGCATCAGTTCGAGATGAAACGACCTATCGCCGAGCAGGCGATAGTCGCAACTTATGTTCTCGAGCATCGACTGTGCGAGCAGATCCCGGTCCACCAACTGTCCCGATGCCTCATACAGCGTCGTCGCGCGCGTCGCGGCCCCCGACTCCGATGGTGCGAGCTCGCTCGGCGCCTCGTCACCTGGCCATTGGATATTGATCCCGATGCCGACAATGAGTGCGTGACCCAAATCCGTTTCGACGATCTCAGCGAGAAGCCCTGCGACCTTCGCTTCATCGACAAGAAGATCGTTTGGCCACTTGAGCGATACCTCAACGCCGGCGAGCTCGTCGATCGCGTCGCGTGCACTGAGCGCGACGATGGTCATTACAAGGTGAAAATCCTCAATTTCGAGCGACGGGCGAAAGAGCATCGAACACAAGAGCGACGAATGGGGAACAGACGCCCAGGAGCGACCGAGCCGGCCGCGCCCATCACTTTGTGAATCAGCGATTGCAACGCCTCCCTCAGGGTCACCCAAACGCGCGCGATCGATCAGGTAGCGATTCGTCGAGTCGATGGCCGTGAAGTGCGTCGGCCTCGCGAAGAGGTTGCTCACCGCACTAGCCTCATTGTTGGGCCCTCACCGGGCAACACAGGTTCTGTATCTCATCAGCATATGGCCAATTTCACCAAAGACAGAGTGGGGAGTACGTGTTCGAGAAAGTCCTGATTGCGAATCGAGGCGAGATCGCGATCAGGGTCGCGAGGACCTGTCATGAACTCGGTATCGCAACGGTCGCGATCTATTCCGAACTCGATGCGAACTCGGCCCATGTGCGCGCGTGCGATGAGGCCTACCTCGTCGACGGGCAAAACCCGATCGCGGGATATCTCGATATCGAGGCGATTGTCGCGGTTATGGCGCGTGCAGAAGCCGACGCTGTCCATCCGGGATATGGATTTCTCGCCGAGAATGCCGCTTTTGCAAGAGCCGTCACGCTCGCCGGCGCGGTGTTCGTCGGGCCGCTACCAGAGACAATCGAGCTGATGGGATCGAAGATCAGTGCGCGTGCCGCCGCCGAGAGCGCGGGCGTACGCGGTGTTCCGGGCCACAACATCCCCGTAGAGAACCTCGAGGAGATCATCGCGTTCGCGGACTCCGCGGGTTGGCCGGTCGCGATCAAGGCAGCGTATGGCGGAGGAGGGCGCGGACTCAAGGTCGTCCACAGCCCCGATGAGGCGCGGGAGCAGTTCGAGGCTGCGACACGCGAGTCCCTCGCCTATTTCGGTCGCTCGGAGGTCTACCTCGAGCGTTATCTGCTCGCGCCGCGCCACATCGAGATGCAGGTCATCGCAGATAATTTCGGCGACGTCGTCTGGCTCGGAGAGCGCGACTGCTCATCGCAGCGTCGACACCAGAAGCTCATCGAAGAGACCCCGGCACCAGCGATCTCTGAGGCGATTCGGGAGGAGATGGGCGAGGCTGCCGCAACGCTCGCACGGCGCTGTCACTATCGCGGTGTCGGCACGGTCGAATTCCTTTATGAGAACGGGGGGTTCTATTTCCTGGAGATGAACACCCGCCTCCAGGTCGAACATCCCGTCACCGAACTCGTCACGGGACTCGATCTCGTCCGACTCCAGCTCGAGATCGCCGCAGGCGAGCCACTTCCGATCTCCCAGAAAGAGGTCGTCTCGCACGGCCACGCAATCGAATGTCGTATCAATGCAGAGGATCCCTCGGGAGGAGCCTTTCTCCCGAGTCCCGGAACCATCGGGGAGATCCACCTCCCAGGAGGCTTTGGGGTGCGGATCGACGCGGGATATGAGGCAGGCGACGAGGTCTCGACGAACTATGACAACCTCATCGCCAAAGTATCGGTCTGGGGCCACGACCGCGCAGAGGCGCGTACCAGGATGTTGCGCGCGCTCGACGAGACGGTCATCACTGGCGTTGCAACGACCGTTCCCGCGCTGAAATTGATCCTCACATCCGAGCCGTTCATCGCTGCCACCCATTCGACCAGCTTCGTCGAGACCGCGGTGGACCTCTCTCCGATCGGCCCGCCACTTGGCCCAGACGGGACACGAGACCACCTCGGTCGAATCCTCGAAACCCTCGAGACCGAGGTCGACGGACGCCGCTACCGGGTACGCATCTGGCTCGACGCTGCCACCAAAGGCAACAGCCCGAAACACCGCGCGCCGACGAGTCGATCGCACCAGATATCGGTCGAACCCAACAGTCGCACGATCACGGCTCCCATGCAGGGCACGATCATCTCCGTAGCGGTTAGCGTCGGAGACCATGTGGAGATCGAACAGACCATCTGTGTGCTCGAGGCAATGAAGATGGAAAATCCGATCCGCACCCGGTCGGCGGGAGTGGTGCGTGAGATTCGCGTCTCGGTCGGCGACTCGCTCGGCCCGGGAGACATCGTGGCGGTCATCGAGTGACCGAGGTGACTGATCGCCACAAGCAGTCGGTCATCGAAAACATCGACAGCGCATGCGACCTGCTCATCGGACTCTCGCATGAGATCCATGCCAACCCTGAACTCTCCTTCGAAGAGGTCAGGGCCTCGACATGGTGCGCAGATGTGCTCGAGGCGAGCGGCTTCACGCTCGATCGCGCGATCTGCGACCTCCCCACTGCGTTTCGCGCATCGATCGGCACCGGGCCACTTGTCATCGGCATCTGCTGCGAGTACGACGCGCTTCCCGACATCGGACACGCCTGTGGTCACAACATCATCGCCGCAGCAGCGGTCGGCACCGGAATCGCGCTCGCCGAGCTCGTCGGTGAGCTCGACATCACGCTCGTCGTGCTTGGCACCCCGGCAGAGGAGGGAGGCGGTGGAAAGATCCTCATGCTCGAACGCGGAGGCTTTGACGGAATCAACGCCTCGATGATGGTCCACCCGTGGACCTCGGAGATGACCGGCATGCCGTGTCTCGCAGTCACCCATTTCGATGTGCACTACCACGGCATCGAGGCACACGCGTCGGCCTATCCCGAACGCGGTCGAAACGCAGCGGATGCGATCACGGTCGCTCAGGTTGCGATCGGACTACTCCGCCAGCACGCGAATCCCGGCGACCAGGTACACGGCATCGTCACCAACGGTGGCTCGGCCCCCAACATCGTGCCGGCACACACCTCCGCCAAGTACTACGCGCGCTCGTCCACGGTTGCGAAACTTGACGAGTGGCTGCCGCGCGTCCATCGCTGTTTCGAGGCGGGCGCGATCGCGACCGAGACCTCGGTCGAGTACGTCACCCATTCGCGTCCCTATTCCGAGTTCCTGATGGACGAGCCGATGGCCGAGATCTACCGCGCAAACGCCGAGACGCTCGGTCGCTCCTTCACGCCGCCCGCGCAGCGCTTGAATGCCATCTCGACCGATATGGGAAACGTCTCGCTCGTTATTCCGGCAATCCATCCCATGCTCGACATCGATGCGCTTCCCGCAGTCAACCACCAGGCAGCGTTCGCCGGACACTGCATCTCCCAATCTGCCGATCGCGCGCTGCTCGATGGAGCGAAGGCGATGGCGATGACCGTGATCGACCTTGCCATTGGGCCAGAGCGGGCTCGCCTGCTCGATCGCAGCTACCAATACCGCATGCCCGGTTGATTACTCGCGCGTATTCACCAGACGCGAATGGTCAGTGCGCCGGGGCGACCACGTGAGGCATGCAGAGTTGGTCGTACTCCGCGATGACGATCTCGGCTCCCTCTCCACACGCCGGGCAGTTCGGGTCACGGCGCACCTTGAAGGTACGGAACTCCTCACCAAGTGCGTCATAGGCGAGAAGACGACCAACAAGGGTCTCGCCGATGCCGAGCAGCATCTTGATCGCCTCGACCGCCTCGATCGAACCGATGATGCCACACAGCACACCAAGTACGCCCGCCTCGGCACATGAGGGTGCGAGTTCGGGAGGCGGAGGCTCGGGAACGATGCAGCGATAACACGGTCCGACATAGGGATTGAACACCGTTGCCTGACCCTCGAAACGAAAGATCGAGCCGTGCACCACCGGGGTATTTGTCAACAATGAGGCATCGTTGACGAGATAGCGGGTCGGGAAGTTGTCGGTGCCGTCGACGACAAGGTCATACTCTTTGAACAGATCGACGATATTGTCCGCGCCAAGACGTACATCGTAGGTGACGACATTCACGTCGGGATTCATCGCAGTGAGTGCCTTCTTCGCGGAATCAACCTTGCGTTCACCGATGCGATCCATGTTGTGCAGGATCTGGCGCTGCAGGTTCGAGGCATCGACCACGTCCATGTCGACGATGCCGATCGTTCCAACACCCGCGGCCGCGAGATACAACGCTGCGGGAGAACCGAGACCGCCGGCACCGAGCAGGAGCACCTTCGATGCGAGAAGACGCTGCTGGCCTGGCTCGGAGACCTCGGGCAGAAGCAGGTGACGCTGGTAGCGGTTGCGCTGTTCCGCGCTCAGGACGACCGGTGTCTGCCAGGTTCGACCCTCGTCCTTCCAGCGATTGAACCCACCCGCCATCGAGACGACGTCGGTGTATCCAAGGTCTGCGAGGGATTTCGCGGCGAAGGCCGAACGCGTCCCGCCGGCGCAATAGACAACGATCGGTGCGGACCTGTCGGCCACTCGGCCCTCGATCTGCACCTCGAGAAATCCACGCGGGAGATGGAGCGCTCCGGGGATTGCTCCTTGCTCGTACTCGTCGGCCTCGCGCACGTCAAGAAAGATTGCACTCGATCGCTGGGCGTCGGCCTGTGCCGGCTCGACCTCGCGGATCTTCTCCTTGACCTCCGCCAGAAGGTCTCGAAAACTTGCCATCTCGCGACCCCTCCTCTCTCTTTGGTTGGCGCAGCGCCAATCCTCAAGTCCTGCCCCTCGGCTCTCTCGGTTCCTTATACATTACCAGTTTAGTCAACATTCCATACACTGCGCGGGAGTAGGTTCTTACGATGGAGTTCAGCGACGCCGTCCACTCGCGCAAGATGACCCGGCGATTCCTTCCCGAGCCACTCGACGAGGCCCTCCTCGACCGACTCTTCTCGCTCGCTCTGCGCTCCCCGTCGGCAGGATCGACCAATGGGGTCGACCTGCTCGTACTGCGCAGCGAGGACTCACGGACGAAATTCTGGGAGACGATCAGCGACCTCGAGTGGCGCGAAGAGCCAGCTCGCTCGTTCGGGCTGACGGTCGCGCCGGTCATTGTCATTCCCGTAGCAAGCCCAAACGCCTATCTTGAGCGCTATGCGAGAGACGACAAGTCAGCCTCTGTGCTCTCTCGTCTCCCCCTCGCATCATGGCCGGTCCCCTACTGGAGCATCGACGCGGCTTTCGTCGCGATGACGCTGCTCCTCTCGGTCACCGACCTCGGCCTCGGTGCGCTCTTTTTTCATCTGCAAGGACGAGACCGGGAGCTCTTGAGTGCATTTGGCATCGCAGAGGGAACGGCCACGATCGGCGCGATCGCGATCGGAAAGCCGGACACCGAGACGACCGCAGAGCGACCTCGCCGACGCGCGCGCCGCGTCGAGGAGAGGATCCATTTCGAGCGCTGGTAGGTTCTCACCAACGGTTCGCGAACGGGGGCGACATGGCGACAACGGCTGCATACGGCTCGTGGAGATCTCCGATCACAGGCGCGCTGCTGGTTGAGGACGTCATCTCACCGAACTTCATCGTCACCGATTCACACGACATCTACTGGATCGAAAGACGCCCCAGCGAGCAGGGTCGCCAGGCCATCGTCGTCATGCACGAAGACGGATCGATCGAAGACCTCCTCCCTCCTCTCTACAACGCGCGCACCCGCGCCCATGAATATGGCGGGCTGTGTTATTGCGTCGATCGTGGCCGCGTGTTCTTTTCCAACTTCGCCGATCAGCGCATCTACTGCCGGGAACGATCGGGCGCGATCGCGCCGCTGGCGGCGACCGGAGAGACCGATTGCACCACCCGGTATGCCGACTTCATCGTGACGAGAGATGGTGCCTCACTGATCAGCGTACGTGAGCGCCATTGGGTAAACGGCGTCGCAGGCGCGCCCGGCGTCGTCAACGACCTCGTCAGGATCCCGACCGAGGGAGAAGGTCCGATCGAGGTACTGGCGACCGGAAATGACTTCTACAGTGCGCCAAGAGTCGCACCAGATGGAAAAAAGCTCGCCTATCTCACCTGGAATCACCCGAACATGCCATGGGATGGAACCGAGCTCTACCGCGTCGATCTCGACCCGGACAACCGGCTAGGTCCAAAGGTGCTCGTCGCCGGTGGGGTGAAAGAGTCGATTAGTCAACCGCGATTTCGCCAAGACGGAGGGCTGCTCTACCTCTCGGATCGCTCAGGATTCTGGAACCTGTATGACGAGACGGGTACGTCGCTTTTACCGATCGAGGCCGACTGTGCGGGGCCCGACTGGCAGTTTGGTCAGTCAAGTTATGCGCTATTTGACGACGACCGGATCGTCATCACCTTCGAGCGCGACGCGGCCATGCAGCTCGCGATCATCGATCACTCGAGCACACGGGATCTCCACCACCCGCTCTCCTACTTTGCCTCGCTCAATGTCGATGCCCGCGGCCGGATCGTTGCACTCGCCGGTTCAGCGGGCGATCCACTCGCGGTTGTCGCGATCGATCCAGCGAACAATGACACCTCGGTACTGCGAAAGAGTCGCAAGATGAATATCGACCCGGGCTATATCTCGACTCCGCGACACTTCATCTTCCCGACGACCGGCGGCCTCGAGGCGCACGCGCTCTTCTACCCACCGAAGAACCGCGACTTCCAGGGGTCACCCGGAGAGCGGCCACCGCTCATCGTGCAGATCCACGGCGGTCCCACCGCCGGTACCCGCCAGCTGTTCGACCCGGAGATCCAGTACTGGACGAGCCGCGGGTTTGCCGTCGTCGATGTCGATTATGGCGGGAGCAGTGGTTACGGGCGCGCCTATCGCGAACGCCTCGAAGGTCAGTTGGGCATCGTCGATGTCGATGACTGTACCAATGCTGCACTTGCGCTCGCCGAACGGGGACGCGTCGACCGCAGACGTCTGATCATTCACGGCGGGAGTGCCGGTGGCTATACCACGCTTGCCTGCATGACCTTTCGCGACGTGTTTGCCGTCGGTGCGAGTTACTTCGGAATCTCGGATCTTTCCGCGCTCGCAAGGGACACCCACAAGTTCGAGTCGCGCTACCTCGACAGGCTGGTCGGACCGTACCCGGAGGACGAGGCGATCTTCGCCGAGCGTTCCCCACTCTTTCACGCCCGCGAGCTGAAATGCCCGGTGATCTTTTTCCAGGGACTCGAAGATGCAATTGTCCCTCCCGTCCAGGCAGAGGAGATGGTCGAGGCGCTGCACACCCACGGGGTCCCCGCCGCCTACATCGCCTACGAGGGCGAACAGCACGGCTTCAGAAAGCAAGCCTCGATCATCCGGTCGGTCGAAGCAGAGCTGTATTTCTATGGTCGGGTGCTTGACATCGACATTGCCGATGACATTGAACCCGTCGAAATCCGCGACGCGTCGCTGCTCATCCACTAGAAGACGCCTGGCCAATCCTCGTCAGCGTTGGAGATCCTCACCTGCACCGTCTCACCAAGACGCGTTGAGTAACGTCGTGTCATGCGCTACCGCGGGATCGTCCTCTTGCTGTTCTTTGCCCTGTGTCTGGCGATCACGATCGTCGCGTTTCCGGGCCATGCGAATCACAGCGCCTCGTCAACGACCAAAAGAGTGCCGTCCAAGGCCGCTCGCGTCACCCGACCGAGTACGACGACAACGACGATCTCCCCAGGCGATCTTCCACAGACAAAGACCTTTCCGAATCCAAAGGACCCGGTCTTCATCGGGCACATGCGCGAACTCGTCGCCGCAATCGCAGGCGACCGGCCAAAACTTGCCCTCGATGCCTTCTTTCCCCTTGCGGCCTACATCCAGGTGAAGGCGATAGCCGACCCGGTCACGGACTGGCATGTCCGGCTCATCGCCAACTACGCGATCGATATCGGCCTCGCCCACAGACAGCTCGGCCCCGACGCGAGCGCGGCGAAATTCAAGTCCGTGGCGGTGGGAGCCGGGGCGACATGGATCAAGCCCGGTGTCGAACTCAACAAAGGTTCGTACTGGCGCGTCTATGGCACCGTCGTCTACTGCAAGGTCGGTTCCGCGACACGCTATTTTGTCGTCACTTCGATGATCTCCTGGCGCGGTGAATGGTATGTCGTTCATCTCGGAGCAATCCGCTAACCAGGGCGCGACGCGAAAACATCTCGCCAGATATCGCATTTTGGCGAACACGATGCACCGGTTCCGTGATCCGGTAGGTGCGCAGGTAACCACGTGCTCCACAGTGGACGGACAGCATTTCCGTCGTCTCGTCACCCACGGAGGAACCATGACCCAGACCCTCGATGGAATCATCTTCGGCGCCAGTCTCAGGCTCGAACCATATCCCGACCCGGTCGTTGAATCACTCGGCCACGATCCACGATCTACCTATGTGGAACGGTTCTGGCTCCCGGTGCTTGGCCCGTCGACAACACTTCTCCTGCGCCTTTTCGTCGACAGACTCGAGGGCTCACCAAAGGGTGTCGACGTTGACGTCGCGGAGAGCGCTCGCGCGCTTGGCCTTGGCGAGCGACGGGGTCGCCACGGTCCCTTTCTCCGTTCGGTCGCACGCGCGATCGACTTCGACATGGTGCGCTACCTTCGACCCGGCGCAATTGGTGTGCGTCGGAGCCTTCCCTCGTTGTCGAGCCGAAACATTGCACGTCTCCCCGATTCGCTCCAGCGCGAACACGCGCAGGTGATTCGACAGGCGGGCGCCACCACCGACCTCATGGTACGAAGGGGCCGGCAACTCGCCCTGAGTCTGCTCGCGCTCGGAGAGAGCACCGGGGACACTCAACGACAGCTGACGCGGTGGAGTTTTGACGAGAGGTTCGCGCACGAATGCACGCGATGGGCGGCACGAGAACTCGATGACCACAACGGCCACATTTCGCAGGCCACCACACATCTCGCTCGCCTCGAAGGCCGTCGCACATCTGTCGGCTCATGACCTCTGACGCTCTTCGAGAGCACTGTCGAAAAGATCTCAATCGAGCTGCTTGGACACCTTGACGTCGCCGCGGTGAGCGTCACGGCTCAGATATGGTGGAGACACCGGGCCGGCCCACCGTCGAGGGTCTGGCATGACGAAAGGCGCGGAGGTCTCATGCAAGAGCGCGGCAAATCTCGGGATGTCAGAGTTCACATGTCGCGACCAGGGCTGCGCACCTGGAATCTCCACATTCTCGAAACGACGCGATCCAGACGGATTCCATGCTGACCCATTCTGTCCAGGCCCACCGCTCCTTCGAACGTCTCGCGCGAGAACAACAGCTCGCCTGGGCGATCGCCGAGGTCGCGACGGATCGCGTTGGCATCGATGACGATGTCACCGAGATGATCCTCAACCGGGTGATCGACAATGCCGGAGTCGCTGCAGCATCGCTCACCCACCGCTCGGTTGCAAATGCGCGCGCCCAGGCTCTTCGCCACCCGTACGCGCCTGGTTCCACCGTGTTTGGCTGCGCACGAGAGACGCGCGTCTCCCCCGAATGGGCGGCGTGGGCTAATGGTGTCGCCGTGCGCGAACTCGACTTCCACGACACCTTCCTTTCGCGCGAGTATGCGCATCCCGGTGACAACATCCCCGCCATCCTCGCGGTCGCGCAACACGTCGGCGCCTCCGGCAACGCCTTGATCCGGGCGATCGCGACGGCCTATGAGATCCAGGTCGATCTCTCCCGCGCAATCAGCCTGCATGAGCACAAGATCGATCATGTCGCGCACCTCGGGCCATCGGTCGCGGCAGGACTCGGTACCCTGCTCGGACTCGACACCGAGACCATCTTCCAGGCGGTCGGGCAGGCACTGCATCTGACCACGTCGACACGTCAATCGAGAAAGGGCGAGATCTCCTCGTGGAAGGCCTACGCGCCCGCGTTCGCGGCCAAGGTCGCGATCGAGGCGATCGACCGGACAATGCGCGGAGAGGGCTCCCCCTCTCCGATCTACGAGGGAGAGGACGGTGTCATCGCCCAGCTCCTCGGGGGCCCATCTCAGGTCTACGAGGTCAGCCTGCCCGAACCCGGCGAATCCAAGCGCGCGATTCTTGACACCTATACAAAGGAGTACTCCGCGGAATATCAGGCCCAGGCACTGATCGACCTCGCCCTGCGGCTCAGACAGCGCATTCCCGACCTCTCCCGGATCGAAACGATCACCATCTCCACCAGCCATCACACGCACCACGTGATTGGAACGGGAGCAAATGATCCCCAGAAACTAGATCCCAATGCCTCGCGCGAGACACTTGATCATTCGATCATGTACATCTTTGCGGTCGCCCTTGAAGACGGCGCGTGGAATGAGGAGGCCTCCTATGCGCGTGAGCGAACTCATCGACCTTCGACCATTGCGCTGTGGCACAAGATCAAGACCGTCGAAGAGGCTGAATGGACGAGGAGATACCTTTCGACCGACCCCTCCGAGCAGGCCTTCGGGGGGCGCGTCACGGTCACGCTGCAAGACAAGAGCTTGATCGTTGACGAGATCGCGGTCGCGGATGCGCACCCTTTCGGGCGGCGACCCTTTGATCGCGCACAGTACATTGCGAAATTCAAACGACTTGCTTCGACGCTCGTCGAAGAACGCGAGCAGAACCGCTTCCTCTTTGTTGTCGGGCATCTTCCCCTGTGTTCTCCGGACGAACTCGCCAACTGCACATTCAGTGTCAAAGATTGCGAGTCGATGACCCCCAAGGGAGGGCTGTTCTGATGCTCAACACCACGACAACCGCGAACGAACGTCGCAGGAGATTTCGCAAGGATCTCGCCTCGGGCGAGTTGTTGCGACTGCCCGGAGCATTCAACGCGCTCTCCGCGGTTGTGATCGAACGAACGGGATTCGAAGGCATCTACCTCTCCGGCGCGGTGCTCTCTGCCTCGCTCGCACTTCCGGATATCGGCCTCACCACCCTCTCCGAAGTTGCCGGTCGCGGAAGAGAGATCGCCCGTGTCAGCTCGCTCCCAACCCTGATCGATGCCGACACCGGGTTTGGAGAACCGCTCAACGTCGCCCGCACGATCCAGACCCTCGAGGATGCTGGTCTCTCGGGGTGTCACCTCGAAGACCAGGTAAACCCGAAACGCTGTGGACACCTCGACGGCAAAAGCATCGTCTCGACATCCGAGATGGCGCGACGCATCGCGGCAGCGGCCGGTGCGAGGCGCGACGCAGACTTCGTCATCTGTGCGCGCTCCGATGCACGGGCGAACGAGGGGCTCGAAGCAACGATCGAACGTGCCAAGGCCTATGTGGATGCCGGAGCGGACATGCTCTTTCCCGAGGCACTCGAAGATCTCCGGGAGTTCGAGCAGTTCCGCAACGCGTTTGAGGTACCGGTGATGGCAAACATGACTGAGTTCGGCAAATCCGAGCTACTTGACGAGAAGACACTTCATTCGATCGGCATCAATCTCGTCATCTACCCGGTCACCCTGCTCCGTCTGGCGATGCGAGCCACGCAGCGTGGGCTCGAAGTTCTTGCGCGCGAGGGAACCCAGCGCTCACTCGTCCCTGAGATGCAGACTCGGGAGAGCCTCTACGAACTCCTCGACTACGAGGCATACACCGAGTTCGACCTGTCGATACTCGAGCAAGGAGGTACGTGAGATGACCAACGAGACATCACCAGAGGACGGTACAGTCCGGCGCGGCCTCGAGGGCGTGATAGCCGACACCACCGCGATCTCGATGGTCGACGAGGCGACGAACTCGCTGTTGTATCACGGCTATCCCGTACAAGAACTCGCGAAGTACTGCTCGTTCGAGGAGGTTGCCTACCTCATCTGGTTCGGAGAACTTCCCGGCCAGGAGGAGCTCTTGGCCTTTGAAAAACACGAACGCGAACAGCGCGAACTTCCCGATGAACTCACCTCGATGCTTTTGGAACTCCCGTCAACGTGTCATCCGATGGATGTGCTCCGCACTGCGGTGAGCTGCCTTGGCGCCTTCGACCCCGAAGAGGACAACAACGACGTCAGGGCGAATCTCGACAAATCACTCAACCTGATGGCCAAACTTCCGACAGTTGTCGCGGCCGAACAGCGCCGACGACACGGAAAGGACCCGATTGCGCCGCGGAGTGATCTCGGGTTTGCAGCAAACTTCCTCAATATGTGCTTCGACGAGACTCCGACGGATGCTACCGTGCGCGCGCTCGATATCTCGCTCATTCTCTATGCCGAACACAGCTTCAACGCTTCGACCTTTGCCGCGCGCGTGATCATCTCCACGCTCTCGGACATCTACTCGTCGATTGTTGGAGCAATCGGTGCGCTCAAGGGACCGCTCCATGGAGGTGCCAACGAGGCTGTCATGCGCATGTTGGATGAGATTGGCTCTGCCGACCGGGTCGACGCATGGCTCGACGAGATGTTCGCCACCCATCGGCTCGTAATGGGCTTTGGACATCGCGTCTACAAGCACGGGGACTCGCGTGTGCCGACGATGCACGATGCGTTGTTGGAGATCTCGAAGAACTACGAGAGTGACGGCCTCATCGCGCTCTATGAGCGGCTTCAACAGGCGATGCTCGAGCGGAGGGGAATCCACCCGAATCTCGACTTCCCGAGCGGGCCGGCATATCACCTGATGGGGTTCGACACCGCCATATTCACACCGATCTTCGTCATCAGCAGGATCACCGGATGGACGGCTCACGTCATCGAACAGCTCAGCGCGAACGCACTGATCCGCCCTCTCAGCTCCTATGTCGGACACGGACCGCGAAAGGTCATCCCGATTCTCGACCGCGCCTGACTCTTACGATCGGTATGCGTTGTGCCGATTGGCACTTCGACCGCTCCGTCGCTATATGACCGGCATCTCTCGAAGGCTGGTTCGAACGCACCCGCGTCGTCGTGATTTGATGCCGATTTCTCTTCGGTGAGGATGAGGACCCAGGCGTTCGGCAATAGATGCAATCGGTTCGCCGGTAACCTAGGGCGATATGTCTTCCTATCTTGATCTCGTCAAAGAGCGTGTGGTGATCTTTGATGGAGCACTCGGCACGAACATCCAGCTGCTCGGCCTTGGGCCCGACGACTTTGGCGGACCCGCATACGAGGGCTGCAACGAGATCCTCGTTGCAACGCGTCCCGACCTCGTCAGCAACTTGCATCGAAGCTTTCTCGAGGTCGGAGTCGATGTCATCGAGACAAATTCATTTGGCACACTTTCGGTGGTGCTCGCAGAATATGGAATCGCAGACCGTGCCTACGAACTCGCGCTCCGATCTGCCGAGCTTGCCCGCGAGGTTGCCGACGAATTCTTGACGCCCGAGCGCAGACGCTATGTTGCCGGCTCAATCGGACCCTCGACCAAGGCGCCCTCGCTCGGACAGGTCACCTTTGCCGAACTGCGCGATTCCTATGAGACCCAGGCACGCGGGCTGCTCGATGGTGGAGTCGACCTCATCGTCATCGAAACCGCGTTTGATCTTCTCGGCGCGAAAGCGGCAATGATCGCAAGCCGTCGCGCAATGAGCGCGACAGGTCGACAGGTACCACTTCAGGTGCAAGTCACGATCGAACTGACCGGGAGAATGCTGCCGGGTACCGAAATCGCAGCCGCACTCTGCGCGATCGACGCGATGCGACCTGATGTCCTCGGACTCAACTGTGCGACCGGTCCGGAGGAGATGTACGAACCACTCCGCTACCTTTCTGAGCACTCGCGCATTCCAATCGCCACGCAACCGAACGCGGGCCTCCCCTCGGTTGTCAATGGCAAGATGCACTACGACCTCACGCCGGATCAACTTGCCGACCACCTGTACAACTTCGTCAACGAACTCGGTATCTCGATCATCGGAGGATGCTGCGGTACAACTCCCGAGCACCTGGCAAAGGTGATCGAGAGATGCCAGGGACTCAGGCCAAAACGGCGCGAACCCGTCCACGAGCCCGGAGCCGCCTCGCTCTACAGCTTCACTCCCTTTGCCCAAGACCTGTCGTTTCTTTCCATCGGCGAGCGCACGAACGCGAACGGCTCACTGAAATTTCGCAAAGCCATGCTTGAGGGAGATTTCGATACCACCACCGCGATGGCCAAGGATCAGATCAAAGAGGGTTCACACATGATCGACGTTTGTGTCGATTACACCGGTGCCGATGGAATTCAGGACATGGGAGAGGTCATCAGCCGCCTCGCCACGCAGTCGAGCGTCCCGATCGTGATCGACTCCACCGAGGCTCCAGTCGTCAGAACCGCGCTCGAGTGGATCGGCGGCCGCGCGGTGCTCAACTCGGTAAACCTCGAAGATGGCGATGCCGAAGGAACGCGTCTCGATCAGTTCCTCTCGCTTGCGAGAGAGCATGGCGCTGCCGTGATCTGCACCTGTATCGACGAAGAGGGCCAGGCACGTACCGCGGCGTGGAAACTCCGTGCAGCCAAGGCGATCGCCGATCTCGCAATCAACCGCTATGGACTCGAGGCCTCGGACCTCTTCTTCGATGCACTTGCTCTGCCACTATCGACCGGTCTCGAAGAGAGTCGCAGGGACGGCATCGAGACGATCGAGGGGATCCGGTCGATCAAACGCGAACTCCCGGGCGCGTACACCGTGCTCGGTCTCTCGAACGTCTCGTTCGGCCTCTCCCCCGCCTCGAGAGTCGCGCTGAATTCGGTCTTTTTGCACGAGTGTGTCGAGGCGGGCCTCGATGCCGCGATCGTCCATGCCGCGCGCATTGTTCCACTGAATCGCATCGAATCCGAAATTCGCGAGATCTGCCTCGATCTCATCTACGACCGTCGTCGCGAGGGCTATGACCCATTGCAGGCACTCATCGCCAAGTTCGAGGGGGTCTCGAGTGCGACAAGAGAACGCGAGGACACAAGCGACTGGACGATCGAACGTCGTCTCTCGCAGCGCATCATCGACGGCGATCGCAATGGTCTCGAAGACGAACTCGAAGAGGCCCTGAAGAGTTACGCCGCGCTTGAGATCGTCAACAATGTCCTGCTCGAGGGCATGAAGGTCGTCGGTGAACTGTTCGCCAGCGGCGAAATGCAGCTGCCGTTTGTCCTTCAGTCGGCGGAGACGATGAAATCGGCTGTTGCCTATCTCGAGCCGCACATGGAGCGCAGCGACGACACGGGAGGACGCGGACGGATCGTCCTCGCGACGGTTAAGGGCGATGTTCACGACATCGGCAAGAACCTCGTCGACATCATCTTCACCAACAACGGATACGAGGTCTACAACCTCGGCATCAAAGTTGGCATCAACGAGATGCTCGAGAAAGCGCACGAGGTGAACGCGGATGTGATCGGAATGAGCGGACTGCTCGTCAAATCTACGCTGATCATGCGCGAGAACCTCGAGGAACTCAACCGCAGGGGCGATCACGGGATCCCAGTACTCCTCGGAGGGGCGGCACTGACGCGAAGTTACGTCGAACGCGATTTGCGGGGGATCTACAAGGGCAAGGTCTTTTACGGCAAGGATGCCTTCGAGGGTCTTTCGACGATCCAGCGCCTGATGGAGATCAAGGAGTCCGGCATCGACGACCCCGACTTCGGAACGGTGCCAAGCGGTCGCGTGCTTCCCAAGCGAAACAGCGAACGGCTCGCAGAGATCGACCTCGCTACACTTCCGAGCCGATCGCCAGAGGTCACCTTGGAAAATCCCGTGTTCGTTCCGCCATTCGTCGGTGCGAGAGTCGCGAAGGGACTTCCGCTTGACGACATTGTCTCGTATCTCAACGAGACCGCGTTGTTCCGCAACCAATGGGGCTATCGCCCAGTCGACGGCGAATCCGACACGGAGTTCAAAGAGCGCGTACGGGCCGAGCTCCGACAGCGCCTTGACGAGGCAAAGTCCACAGACGTCTTGGTGCCCCAGGTCGTATGGGGCTACTTTCCGGCGAACTCGGTCAGCAACGACCTGATCATCTATTCAGACACGGATCGCTCGCAAGAGTTGACCCGTTTCTCCTTCCCCCGCCAGCGTGTCGAGCCTTACCTGTGCATCGCAGATTTCTTCCGGCCACTCGAGAGCAAGGAGATCGACTACGCAGGATTTACCGTCTCGACGATAGGTGCAAAGGCCTCGGAGGCAGCAGCGGGGATGTTCGCCGAAAACCGATACCGTGACTATGTCGCGCTGCACGGTCTGTCGGTCGAGATGACCGAGGCCCTCGCCGAACTCTGGCACCGGAGGATGCGCGAGGAGTGGGGATTCGCGAATGAGGATGGCCCGAACCTGATCGGTCTGTTCCGGCAGAGATACCGGGGCGGCAGGTACTCGTTTGGCTATCCAGCCTGTCCCGAACTCGAGGACAACGCGAAGGTCGTTGACCTGCTCGAAGCGGCGCGCATCGGTGTAACAATCAGCGAAGGTTTCCAGCTCTTTCCGGAGCAGACGACGCTCGCGATCATCTGTCATCATCCGCGGGCGAAATACTTCGTCGCGTAGCGCCCCGATCCTCAAATTTGACGCCAAACTTCGCCAGAGCTGCGGAAGAAGCCGTTAGCGTCGTTGCCATGGCAATCGACGTAACCGACGCAACATTTGAAACCGAAGTACTCGAGCGATCCGATGCCCAGGCGGTTGTCATCGACCTCTGGGCGCCCTGGTGTGGCCCATGCCGGAGCCTTGGGCCGATTCTCGAAAAGGTCATCGGCGAGACCGAGGACGTCATTTTGTGCAAGGTCAACGTCGACGAGAACCCGCAGATCTCCGAGGCCTTCCAGGTGCAGTCGATACCCGCCGTCTATGCCATCAAAGGCCGCGCCGTAGTCGACGGATTCATGGGCGCGATCGGCGAGGAAAAGATCCGCGAGTTCGCCAAACGACTCAATGCCCCCCCGAGCGAGGCAGATGCGCTCGTCGAATTGGGTGACGAGCCATCGTTGCGGCGCGCGCTTGAACTCGAACCCGATCATGTCGAGGGAGTGACCCGCCTTGCCACGCTGCTGATTGACTCAGGGAGTCCCGACGAGGCGCTGTTGCTCCTTGGAAGGGTTCCCGAGACACAAGACACCCGTCATCTGGCTGCCAGGGCGCGTCTCGCCGACTCCCACGAGATCGAGACGCTGTCGGACACGTCGGCGATCGACGCGCGTCTTGCCGAATTGCTCGAGACTGCGAAAGAGGACGAGGCGGCCCGTCAGGAGTACCTCGACCTGCTCGAGGCAATGGATGACCAGGACGAACGCAAGGTCCGCTTCCGAAAAGCACTCACCTCCCGCCTTTTCTGATGGCACCCCCTCCCGTCGAGGAGCGCTCGCCCTGGGTGATCGATCTTGGGGCACGAAGCTACGACGTCTCGACCGAGGCACTCGTCATGGGTATCGTCAACCGCACGCCCGATTCGTTTTATGACCAGGGCGCGACGTTCGAACTCGAGAAATCTATCCGTCGCGCCGCACAGCTCGTCGAGGACGGAGCAGACATCATCGATGTCGGGGGTGTGCGTGCTGGCGTCGGGCCAGAGGTATCGCTCGACGAAGAGATCGATCGCGTCGTTCCCGTGATCGCGGCGATCACAGAACGCTTTGACGTCGCGGTCTCCGTCGACACGTGGCAGTCTGCGGTAGCCGATGCTGCGTTCTCGGTCGGTGCAGCGTGTGGCAATGACATCAGTGGGTTCGCAGACCCCGACTATCTCGACATCGCCGCAAAGCATGGAGCGAGCGTGGTTGCGACCCACATTCGCCTCCGTCCACGCGTCGACGACCCGAATCCGACCTATCCCAACAACGATGTCATCCATGCGTGTGAGGAGTTCCTCGAAGAACGACTCGCCCGCGCACTTGCGGCCGGACTGCGACCAAGCCAGGTGATCTTTGATGCGGGGCTCGACCTCGGAAAGACGACCCCGCAATCGCTCGAACTGCTCCGCGCGTCGCGCCGGCTCGTTGCGCTCGGCCAACCGCTCTTGCTCTCGGCCTCGAACAAGGGCTTTCTCGGCGAACTCCTAGATCTTGAGATTGACGAGCGACGCGACGCGACGCTCGGTGCGGTCTCCTTTGGGGTTTCAATGGGCTGTCGGGTGCTTCGCGTGCATGACGTCAAGGGCACAAAGCGGGTCGTCCGCACACTTTCGGCAATATTTCAATCATGAATACCGTCGAACGAGACGAGAGCACCCTCCCCTCGCGCGCCTATCTCGTAACCGGTGAAGATCCGGGACTCGTGAGTCAGGAGCTCTCCGCACTCTTGAACGAACTCACCGGCCTCAACCTCTTCGTCGGCGCGATCGTCGAGGAATACTCCCAGGCAACCAAGGAAGAGCCTGTCCCGATCGGATCGATCCTCGATGCCTGTAGAACGCCACCGTTTCTCACTGAACGTCGCCTGATTATCGTGCGCGACGGAGCGAATCTCGACGCGCAGCAGACGAAAGAGGTCATCGCGTACCTCAAGGATCCACTCGATACGACCGTGCTGGTCTTCGTCGTCGGTGGGAGATCAGCCTCGGCGACGCTCCGCAAGGCATTCGAGAGCGCGGGACGCGTTATCGATGCCCAACCAGGCACCAACGCCAAATCACGCGACCAGTGGTTTGTTGAACATCTTGCGAAGGCACCGGTGCGCCTTGACGGCGCGGCCACCGAACTGCTCAAGAGTCACCTCGGCGAGGACATCGCGCGACTCGAGGGGATCCTCGGTGCTCTCAGCGCGACCTATGGTCCAGGCTCGACGATCAAACTCGATGAACTTGAGCCCTTTCTCGGTAGTGAGGGATCGGTCGCTCCGTGGGATCTGACCGACGCAATCGATTCTGGAGACACCAGCAAAGCACTCCACACCCTCTCGCGCATGCTCGATGCGAAAGAGCGTCACCCGCTCCAGATCATGGCAACTCTTCATCGACACATCGGAGCGATGCTCCGGCTCGACGGTGAGGACACATTTGGCGCTGCCGAAGCGGCCAGTGCGACAGGAATGAATGCGTATCCAGCCGGCAAGGCTCTCCAGCAGTCACGAAGACTCGGTCACGAAGGAGTGACCAAAGCACTCACCCTCCTCGCCAATGCGGATCTCGACCTGCGAGGACGCGTTGGCTGGCCCGATGAACTCGTCATGGAGGTGCTCGTCGCAAGACTTTCCCAGCTGTCACGACAGAGCAAGGGCACGAGGAGCGCAACCGGATCTTCGCGACATTTCGCATCGCAGCGCCGAGGGTAGTGGGCATCAATGGCCGCGATCCGACAGGAAGAGCATCCACTCGGCGGCGAATTGCTTGCAATTGCCACCAAGATCGCTCACGCCGGCGGAAGGCATGCCCTCGAGCGCGTCCAGCAAGAGGGTGCAAGACAGTCGCTGCGGACGAATGCGACCGCGAAAAGCTCCGCGACCGACCTCGTCAGCGCCGCCGACCGCGAGACCGAACAGATCATCGTCTCTCGACTCGCCGATGCGCGGCCCAAAGACGGCATTCTCGGCGAGGAGGGATCGAAACGCCCCTCCTCGAGCGGGATCGACTGGATCATCGATCCGATCGATGGAACCACCAACTTCCTCTACGGCCACGGCTCCTTTGCGATCTCGCTCGGCGCGTACGAGGGTGACAGAGGTATCGCCGGTGTGGTCTTTGACCCAGTCCGTGACGAGACCTTCTCAGCGATTCGCGGTGGCGGGGCGACGCGCAACGGACAGGCACTGCATGCGCCTTTCGATGCGCCACCACTCGAAGAATCTCTCCTTGGAACGGGATTTCACTATCTCGCCTCAAGACGTCTCCTCCAGGCGCGTCTTCTGGTCGGCGTGCTCCCTGCTGTGCGTGACATAAGGCGCCAGGGTGCCGCGTCGCTCGACATCTGCTCGGTCGTCTGCCAGCGCCTCGACGCCTACTACGAGGCAGAGCTCCAGCCCTGGGACGTCGCCGCCGGTCTCATCATTGCCTCCGAGGCCGGATACTCGCACGAATACCTTGATCTTGGTGGTGAACTCGATCGAACCCTGCTGCTCGCCCATCCTGATCTCATCATCCCGGTCCGCGCTCTTTTGCGAAAAGCCGCCTCCTCGATCGATGCCAATGCATAGAGGTAGCGCCTATATTTGGCCAACGGGCCACGAGATGGATTGGTCGCACCCGCTACCACGAAGGAGCTTTCATGGAATTCGATGTACTTGTTGAGATCCCGAGGGGTCAACGCAATAAATACGAGGTCGATCATGAGAGCGGTCGCATACGACTCGACCGCATGCTGTTCACCTCGACGACCTATCCGACCGACTATGGCTACATCGAAAACACGCTCGGCGAGGACGGTGACCCGCTCGACGCGCTCGTCATCCTTGAGGAGCCGACGTTTCCTGGATGCCTGATCCTCGCGCGACCGGTCGCCGTCTTCCAGATGACCGACGAGAAGGGTCCAGACGCAAAGGTGATCTGCGTCCCCGCCGAAGATCCACGCTATGAGCACCTGCAGGATCTCAATGACATTCCGAGTCTCCAACGGAGCATGATCCAGCATTTCTTTGAGGTCTACAAGGCCCTTGAACCAGGCAAACTGGTCAAAGAGGTGCGATGGGAGGATCGGGGAGCCGCCGAGCGCGAGATCACCGCGGCATTTGAGCGCGAGAAGCACAATACCGGGCACTAACCACCGCGACAATGATCAGACGAGCCACCTCGAAACGGGGTGAACTCGTTGCACAGGACTGGTGCGCGATCTTCGACCAACCGGACGGGATAATTTCAGCGGAACACGTCAGGACCGCGGCGGCCCCGCCCCTGGCCTTGCGTGATAGGGCTAGTCAACGAGTCTGATGACAGACTCCGGGCAGCGGCGTGCGGCATCTTCAATGGCGGGCCGAAATCTTTCGTCTGGGTCTGCAACGAGCTGCACCACGTATCCGTCATCATCCAACGCAAAGATCTCTGGAGCTGCATCTGTACACTGCCCGTGACCTGAGCACACTTCGAGGTCGAGAACAATTTTCACCGAGAACCGCCCCCCTCCGAATCGCCGTAAATACCTCACATATCAATTCCCCTACATGCGGAAAATCCCACCACCGCGCTCCCATCGTAACGTTGCACCCGGAGATACTCCGAGATTCGCGTCACGGACCTGGACGGCGCGATACAGGCTGAACGCGTCTGGCCCATTACCATCAAGTCCAAATCTTCCATCTCACGGTTTCGACCCATTTGCCGGTTGGTTCCTCAATCGGACGAGGAGACCAGCGAGGAGAGTCTCGAGAGGTATGGCGCTGCTCCAAGGGCAGATTTAAGCTGATGTAAAGCTCGAATCGCGAGGTATGCCGTGGAATACCGACCACTTGGGAGATCAGGTCTGACCGTGTCAGCGGTTGGATTTGGCTGTGGCAGCACGGGAGGGCTGTTCGTCCGCGGCACCTTCGAAGAACAGATCGCCGCGCTCGAATGCGCCATCAGGAGCGGTGTGACGTACGTTGACACCGCCGCTCAATACGGAGATGGAACCTCTGAACAAAACCTTGGGCGCGTCATTCGCGAACTCGGTATCTCTCCCATCATCGGAACAAAACTGCACATTCGACCAGACGAGGTCGGGCGCGCAAAGAAGATTCTGCAACAAAGAATTGAAAAAAGTCTCAAGCGCCTCGGAATGAGTCGGGTTGATGTCTGCACGCTCCACACAAGAGTCGGATCCGGATTCGATGAGCTTCGCGCGACCGATGTCGTAGAGGTGATTGCACCGGCATTGCGCGACCTTGCCGACGAAGGCCTCGCGAGTGCAATTGGTTTCACCGGGCTCGGTGAGACCCAGGCACTTCTTGAAGTTGCTGCGAGTGGTGCCTTTGACTCGTTCCAGTGCTACTACAACCTCTTGAATCAGAGCGCCGACATTCCCGGGAGCGCCGACGGAAAATCGCAGGACTTCGAGGGACTCCTCAATCTCGCAGGTGACCAGGGCATCGGTGCAATCGGCATCCGCATCCTCGCAGGAGGAGCGCTCACGGGTGACAACTCTCGACACCAGACGGCTGGACCGGTTGGGCGACCCATGGCCAAGGGAGAGGAGTACGAAGATGACATGGCTCGCGCGCGTCTCTACGGAGAGGTTGTCTCGCGATTCGAGGTTGCAAGCTTGCCCGAATTGGCATATCGCTTCGCACTTTCCAATCAAAAGCTGTCGTGCATCCTCGGCGGATTCTCGGACACCAAACAGGTGCAGCAGATGCTCGATTTCGTCGCAAAGGGCCCACTTCCCGATCATGTGCTCGCGGAACTAAAGACCTTCAAGCCAAAAGGAATCCGGGCAATTGGACGTCGAACCGCCCGCTTGCCCACGCCCAAAGGCGCCAGGCCGCGCTGCCAAGACCTCCGGCGGATTCTCCTCGTCAGTAGATACGATCCAACAGCGAGATCTCGGCCTTGCCTGATCTGAGCAGTTCGAGATATTCAAGCTGCATCTTGATGCGCTCGTCGAGAATCGGGCTGAGAAGGTTCTGGCCCATTCGCATCTGCTTCTCGATGACCTCAGGATCAAGTGCGACGTCTGTGCGTTTTCCGGTGTCGCCGGTAAAGCCGCCCCTTCCCGCGCTTCTCACCGATGTCGGCGTAAGCGGTGGAGACATTGAATCGATGGGAATATTGACCTGTGCATCCGGGTCGCCCTCGCGGAACACCCCGAGGGGATCCTCACCGTTTTCAACACGCGAGATCATCTCATCGAGCACTTTGCGATAGATCATGATCCCTCGATCCGATGCACCAAGGTGTTCGACCGTGCGATCCGCAATTCGGCCCTGGGTTATCCAGGCCATCATGTCCTGTTGGAGAACGAAGTCTGTGTAGATATCGCCATTCTCCTTGAATATCGGATAGTCATATACCGGAACTACCTCTTGGTCTGGGGCCTCGACGCCGGGAAAGCTAACAACGGTGTAGAGATAGTGGAGCGTGGTCTCGTCATCGATGGGAACGCGGATCTGGAAGTCATTACTTACCTTCAACATGTTCGGGAAGATGACCGGGTGCCCGATTTTCCAGTCGTTGTCCTCCTCGGATCCCCCTTTGTAATACCGGCGCTTGACGATTCCATAGTCAAAGATGTCAAAACCTATTTTCGCGTGTCGCGCCTGGGGGAATGCTCCATCCGCGGCCTGTGACCTTCCGTTGCGAAGGTAATAGGTGAACCAGGAATGCAGCCATTCGCTGTGGGTGGGATCAAGCGAGTTCTCCATCGCCTGGAGCCAGTTGATGGGCAGCATCGTCCGACCAATCTCGCGAATCGAATTCGGCTGAACGAAATAGTCATGTCGCGGCAGTATCGGCGGCTCACCGGGGCCCATATAGGCCCAAATCAGACCGCCCATCTCCTTGACGGGATAGGCGATGGTCTTCACACGATCTTTGAATCGAGAGTACGTGGATTCGGCCGGCTGTTCGAGGCAGTTCCCTTCAGCGTCAAATAGCCAGCCATGATACGGACACCGAATACCGGTACTCTCGGGTACGCCATAGGCGAGCGAGCAGCGTCGGTGAGGACACAGCTCCGCGACAAGACCAAGTTGACCCGAAGTGTCGCGAAACAATGCAAGATCCTCACCAAGCAACCGCACCTTGAGTGTCGCTCGCTCCTTGAGCTGCGCAGCACCAGCAAATGGCTGCCAGTACCGCCGAAAGAGTTCTCCCGCAGGTGTGCCTGGGCCAACTCGCGTCAGACGATCGTTCATCTCTTTGGTGAGCACGTATTCCCCTTCCATCGCGTTGCCTCGTAGTAACCAAAAACCGCTTCACCACTGGACAATCGCGAAAAACCCAACCTCGCTTAGGCCGACTTTGAGTCTATCAATAGCACATCCTGAATCGCCGCACCCCGAGTCGCTGGTCATGAGCGCTTTGGATCGAGTCAGGCACCATGTTGCATTTCTACGACCTCTTCTCCAGCACCATCAATCCACAAGGACCCGATTGGAATCGATGTGCCTTCTTTAGGGCCCAATGGCGCGATGTCGTTTACCTCTTGTGTTCTCTCGACTGTCTCTCCGAATTAACTCTTCCTATCCACCCAGTGACGGTGAGCGCCACTCATCTTGGAAGGTCAGGTTGATCGGGTTCGGTCCGTTCATAACCGACAAGACTAGTAATCTCGATGATGTCACCGAGCCACCCGCACGCGCGGCACCACGAGAAGTAGATGGTCTCCTCGGCGCGCCAAAAGGATGAGGAGAAACCATTCTCGGAAAATAACGCCGTGCACTTTGGGCAATGAAGCTCGCTTGAAAGCGTCTGGATGTTGTGGAGCTCCTCCGGACCGAAATAAACACTCATCAAAGACGCTCCGTTGTACAACGCCGTGGCTCATCTGGCGCACTGGCTGTCCAAAGAATACATGCGCAACACCGCAATACTCTGAACACCGTATGAACCAAGCGGGCAGCCGGGTTCTTGCAACGCGGATTTCCCTTTGAAGATCTTGGCGTTTTCATTTTCGCGAACTTTGCGTAAGCTTTCGACGATCATTCACACGAATTGATATTCGCCTCGACTACTTGGGAGCATCACATGACAGAATCCGGCCGAGGACCTTCGTATAGTGCCGATGACCCGATCAGGCTTGGAATTCTTGGACTCGGAACGGCCGGGCGAGGAGCTGCTGCGGCCCAAGTAGGCTCTTCCCATTGTCGCTTGGTAGCTGTCTGTGACACCAATGAGACCACCGCAAAAGAGATCGGTGCAAAATTTGGCGTCAGGTACTATTCCGACGCGCGCCAGCTCTGCGACGATGCAGAGATTGAGGCGGTATACATCGCAACGCCGACGTATCTGCACCTTGCGAATGCTCTGCAGCTAGCCTCCGCCGGCAAACATCTCCTCATCGAGAAGCCGGTCGTGAAAGATAGCGCCGAGGGCGATGCGATCGGGAAGTTGGGAGAGGCGACAGGAGTCAAGATCATGGCGGTCAACACTCGCGGTCGCGATGCTCCCATACGCGCGATGGCGCACGCCGTCGCCACCGGAGCGATAGGCCGAGTTCTCTCTCTCACCAATATCTGTTATACAAATTGGGTACTTCGGCCGAGATATCCCTACGAACTTGTTGCGGCTCTCGGCGGCGGAGTGACATTTCGCCAGGCGCCGCACCAGGTCGAAATTGCACGAACTATCGTAAACTCGGAGGTCATCGCAGTTACGGCAGTCATCGGAAGTACTCCCAATCCTGTCGACACGATTGGAAACTACAGCGCTCTGGTTGAATTCGAGAATGGAAGTTCCGCGACGCTTGTTTACAACGGATATGGGTACTTTGATTCCGCGGAACTGACCTTCGGAATCGGCGAAAACGGTAGGCCCTCTGATCCAATGACGTCTGTGAACATGCGCAACAACCATTCTTGGTCTCTCGACAAATATGGTGATGCGGGGCGCGCGCTGCGGACTCAACCCGATTCGACGACCATCTCCAAGCGAAAATGGGGATTCGTAGGGCTGACGGTCGTCAGCGGAGAAAACGGCGACCTCCGTCAGTCACGCGACGGACTCACGCTCTATAACGATCTCGGGTTCAGTGAAGTTAACTGCTCCGACATCGAAGGCGGACTCGCGGTCGATTTTGCCGAGATCTTCAACGCAATACGTCACGGACAGACCCTTGAACACGATGGTGCCTGGGGTGCAACGACGGTTCGTATCTGTGAGGCGATCTGGAAGTCTCATCATGAACATCGAAGGGTGCAACTCGACACCTACTGATGAGACCGGCGTGAATCTCGCCCGGTAGGCATACGGATCTGTCCATGAGACGGTGCAATTTACAGACAACCAGCAAATTCGCCGCAATCTCGGATGCCCTCGGCACCGTGACATGGATTGATAATCCAACCAGGGTCGCCCGACATCAGCGCGAGAACGCCAACGAGATGACCATGGGGAGATACCCATGGAGAGATACCCATGGGATCACGCCCATATGACCGGAGGGGCACCGGCCGGCGAGCGACCAGTGCCCCTCCATATTCATCCGTAGCTACCAGGATCTGGCAGCTTCACTACATGTAATGCTCAGCCGTTCGCGTTCAGGGTGAGATATGGCTTGATAGCTGCCTCACCTGATGGCAGCGTCGCGGCGTTGATCTGCCTTGTGATCTCCTGCGGCGTCACATATGTGTCAGGAATATCGAGGTTGAGCAACGCGGAATCGACACTCTTTGAGAGCATCGCATGCTTGAATGCAATCCGCAGGGCCGCCACATACTTCATCGGTGTTCCCTGTGGCTCGAACAGAGTGTCGAACGCCATTGCATCCAACGCATTCATGACCTTCATGGCCGCAAATGCGGACTTCACCTTTGGAGGATTCGCAGCCATCCAGGTGGAGAGCGTCGGCACATGCGACATCCTTGCGTAGTCGACCGTGCCCGGTGTCGCGGGAACCGAGGAGGCAAGTGGAACAAGCGTGCCGGCCTGAATGCTCGGAATGAACACAGAGGCGGCGTTGATCCCAATTGTTCCATCGCGGCGAAGCAATCCCGCAAGTGCCCCTGGTGCGTTCGGATAGCCACTCAGGATCGTCGAGCCATGTGACTTGTAGGCATCGAGCAGGAACGTCGTCATCATTCCACCCTGACCCTCAAGTGAGACCCAGACGTTCTTTGTCTTGAGCGCCGTACCGAGCCGGGTGAGGCCGGAACTCTTCACGGCTGCAAGGACATAGGGCTGTGGTCCCGCTCCACCGATGAGCTCCTGGTCTTTGATCGTGTAGGCGACGCTTGGAACCTTTTCGATGTCATTTTGGATGTATTCGCCAAAGTACCCCATCGCGATCGTCAACCCATTTGGCGCTGCGCTGGCTCCCTCGTCAGAGCCGGGGATCGTGGCGCCCGGCGTGATGTCGGTGACGTTGACCGTGGCATGGAGATAACTACCGATCGCCGGGGCGAGGGTAAGCGCAAATTCGTCGTATCCGGCGCCGGAACCCCCTCCGGTAATGAAGCTCAGTGTCTTGCCCCGGTAGAAGGCGAAATCGGGCTTGACCACAGCGGTCTTGTGCGCTCGCACGCCCGTTGACGCGCTCGCCGCTCCTGTCATCGCCGCCGCGGAGCCCACGAGACCGAATGCCGTCGCCACGACGAGCGCGGATCGAGTCAGGCGATGAACTGAAGATTGGATACCGGTATCTCGGTGAACCCGACCACTACCTGCCTTACGAAAGATTCTCAAAATTCTCCCCCCTAGAGTTGGCTGCACCGTCAGATCGTTGAAATGTTGCTACTGCATTTCGATACGTTACTACTGCATTTCGACCGAGTGGACCTTTTCATCGCCCAACCTGCAAATCTTGGCCCCTCGCGGATCCTCCCCGAGACAGGCCATGAGGGGCGCCGGTCCGCGGAAGATTCACAGGTCTTGGCTGGAAAATCTCCGCGGACGCCTTCGTCGGATCAGCCGTCAGAGTCGGACGATTGGGGTGAAGGTCAGGTGGAGAAGATTCAGCACCTCGTAGGTTGCGTACCACATCGCGGCAGATCCGACCACGGAGTAGATAATCCGCCCACGCAAGGTGGCCAGGGAGCGCCTCGTGGCGAACATCCCGTAGAGGATGACAAATACAGGCTCAGTGACCAGGTAACCAAAGAGGAACACCACCAGGGTGAGCAGACAAAAGACCGCCAGGGCAAAGAGCTCCCGGGAGTACTGACCGTTCACTCCCCAGGCCTTGTTGATGATCACCGGCAGCCGGCGCCTGCCACTCACTGGATCGACCTCCAGCGGGGTCACAGGACGCGCCGCCGCCTCTCTCCGGGCAGGCCGCATGCGCAAGAAATGCCGGAAAGCGACAAAGTCAACCGGAAGACGCCACGCCGCGCCGAGAAGTGTGAGCCCCCCTCCGAGAACCGGAAACAGCGCGGACTTCCAGCTGTACGCGCTGATCGCGTACAGCGAGAAACCCAGTGAGGAGCAGAACAAGAGGAGCGAGACGATGAACGCGAGCTGGGGATAGGGATTTCGTTGCATGAATCGTTCCGAGACGATCTCAGCCCGCCTGACGGGATCCTCTTCGAGAATCGGTGGGTTGTTCTTCTTTGCGTCACTGCGTAACTGCACTGTCTTGAGGACCAAGATTCCAATCGCGACAAAGATCAGAACGTCCGCCAGCGGGCGGGCGCCAAAGAGCGAGAAGCCGGGAAAAACCTGCCGCGTCAGCCAGATATTGTCCTCAAGTGTTGGACCGAGGACCAACCCGATCGCAAACGCCGCGAGTGAGTACCGAAGGCGACGCATGATAAAGCCGACGATGCAAAAGACGAGTGCCTCCATCGTCGAAAAAAAGGAGACATCGGCGACGAATGGCCCAAGCAGCGTGAGGCACATGATGAACGGCACCAGCAGTGGACCGGGAACGCGCGTCACACGCGCGAGGATTGGGGAGAAGAGCAGTCCGATTGCGGTGCCAATGATTCCCGAGAGCGCAATGACCCAGATCATCTCGTAGGGCAGCACGGGATAGTTCTTCGTAAAGTTTCCACCGAACTGGATGCCCTTGATCGTCAGCGCAGCCACATACAACGCCCCAAAAATTCCACCCGGGATACCAAGGGCAATGATCGGAATCATCCCACCGACCTCCTTGGAGATCGACGATGCCTCCGGCGCGATGATTCCCTCAGGAATCCCCGTACCGAACAGTTCACGCCTCCGGCTCGACTGCTGGGCGATGCCGTAAGAGAGGAAGTTGGCGGCAAAACCGCCGATGCCCGGAATGATTCCACACACCACGCCAACGATCGCGCCGCGGATCAGCGCCACCCAATGAAGGAACGCCTCACCGATTCCCTGGATGACCTGCCTGCCAAATCCTCGTTCGAGACGTACTGCGGCGAGGCTCGAATCGACCTCGTTCCCCATCATGTCCTGGCTCGCGATCGTCGTTGCCGTTCCAAAGACAAGCACCATCTGAGGAACGGCAAACAGCCCAAGTGCGAGCGACACAATGGAGATACCACCGATGAGACTGATTGCTCCGCCGGTGAATCGATATTCACCCGTAACCGGATCGGCGCCGATGGAAGAGAGAACGATGCCGATGCCCGCGGAGATGATCGCCTTGCTCACCCTGTCCGTGCCAAGCGTACCGACCAACAGCAGGGCGATCATGATCACGGCGACGAACTCCGGCGGGTGAAAGATGCCAGGGAGTTGGTTGACAAGAGGAATCAGCGCGACCACCATGGCACAGCCGATAATTCCGCCAAGACAGGTGGAGGCCGCCGATATCCCGAGCGCTCTCCCGGCCTCTCCACGCTGTGCCATCGGAAAACCGTCAAAAGTGACTGCGAATGCCTCTGGGTGCGCGGGCGTGTTTAACAGGATCGAGGTCACCGACGCGCTGTAATAGCTCGCGGCTCCAGTTGCAAGAAAAAGACAGATCGTGCCAATAAGGCTGATGTGATAGGTGAAGACGAGGACGATGCTGAGCACCACCGCACCGCCAAGGCCTGGAATGACACCAAAGACCATCCCGATGATGGATCCCCCGAAGAGGTACAAAAGTCCCTGTGTGGTCCCAAGCACCGTCAGTCCACTGAGAAGATTATGCAACAATTCGGTACTCCGTTTCCCCGGGCTCTGGAAGTTTTAGCATTTCGCCAAGGCCCGCGCGTCACATTTCAATCTCACCGAGACAACCCTAAAGAAGAACACGACAACGATGTATTCCGAGGTTTTAACGACGGGCAATGGAAATGCAATTTGGGCAACCCTCTCCGCGAAAGGGAGGCGCCTTTGATTCGAACGGAGAGCTTCGAATCATTGATTGGCATACTCCGCGGTACCCGGAACTCCACCACACGACGTTGAACCCAACGCTGCCGAGATTGATCATGCCGAGAGCAGATCATCATTTCATCTTGAAAAATATTGAAACATGAGTAGCATGCGACGCAGCCATCTGATGATATGAGCAAGGGGGAATTGCCACGCTAGATCAATCTGCCCATTCGAAATCCACGTCTCCGGCATCGGTCTCGATTCCGCTTTTCTCGGCGGATAGCCACGTCATAGAAGAGCCAAGTCTGTGGGACGGAATCTTGCCCGATGGCTATTTTGCGCCAAGCGGTTTTCATGATCGACCAGGTCGCGTCGACCCCGTCGCACGGATTAGCGAGATGGCGATCGATGGCGTTGACGGCGAGGTGCTCTATCCTTCACTCGCCCTTGAACTCTTTGCCCTCGATGACGCTTCCCTTCAAGAACGGACCTTTGCGCGTTACAACTCCTGGCTGATGGAGTTCTGCGAGGTCAAACCCGAAGCGCTCATCGGAATCGGCCTCGTCTCGATGTACAACATGGATATCGCGGTCAAAGAACTTGAACGTTGCGCCGAGGGAGGACTCCGCGGATGCCAGATATGGCAGTCGCCGCATGCGAGTCTCCCCCTCTCAGCCGCGCACTACGAACCGTTTTGGGAGGCTGCCGCCTCGTTGAACATGCCCGTCAGTCTGCACATCCTGACGGGATTCAATTACAGCAGCAGGCAGAGCCGGAGTGACTCAAAAAAAATCGAAGATCCGATTGAGCGTTCGATCGATGGCTACAAAGGATCAGTAACGCGAAAATTGGACGCGGCCTGTGACGCGATCGTCGACATCATGTTCGGCGGAGCGCTCGATCGCCACCCAAACCTCAAGCTCGTCACGGTAGAGAATGAAATCGGCTGGATACCCTTCGTACTCAACCAGTTCGACTATTACTGCAACCGATTCCGCGAATCGCGTCAGACGGGAATGTCAAAGTTGCCTTCGGAGTACTTCGGCTCCCAGGTCTTCTCCACCTTCTTCCGCGATCCAGTCGGCATGAAGTTGCTCGGTTGGTGGAAGGGAGCCGGCGGGTGCATGTGGTCAAACGACTATCCGCATCCCAACTCGACCTGGCCTCATTCCCAGGAGATCGTCGCGGAGAACCTCAGCTACCTCAACCCGGAGATCTATCGCAAAGTCGTCCGCGAGACCGCGATGAACCTGTATTCACTCCACGAGGCGCGCTAAGGCGCTCCTTGCACCTGCCTGGTTCGAAGTTCCTCCTCGAACGGATACCTCCTCGAACAAAATGACGACCTAAAGCGCGGTTGCATCGGCGCGGATCTCGATCAGGCCAAGCTCCACGACCGTCGCCGTCTGTTGCGGAAAAATGACGGTCGTCGAATCTCCCTGGAGGAGAATTGCCGGTCCCGCGATGACCGATCCCTCCGGCAACTTTGCCCTCTCATAGAGATCGGTCAAGGTGCCAGATGCACCCATGTACGTCTCACAGGTGCCAATTTTCGCATCGATGAGTTGGGAGGGCATCTGGAACGGCGAGACGATCGGAGCCTGGGGAACAAGAGCCACCGCTGCGAGCCGGTAGTTGACGATCTCGACAGGTTCGTCGCGCGCCGCATGACCGGTCAACTGTTCGTGATATGCGTCAAATTTCTCCCGAACCGACAAAAGATCGGCAGCGCTTCGTACCGGCTCATCGATCCCGACGGTGAGCTCATAGGCCTGACCGATGTAGCGAAGATCGAGCGCGTACTCGAACTTCAGTTGCTCCGCTCCAAATCCCTGACCAAGGAGGTCACGTGCACCCTGGGAGCGAAGCCTTTCGAATGCCTCGCCCACGTGCGCCGCGCTGACCCGGTGGATACCGATGAGTTCAGAAAATACATAATCCTGTCGAACGTCTGAGAGAAGCAGCCCGAGGGCGGAAAACACCCCGGGAAGAGCCGGAATGATTGCACCTTTCATCCCAAGATCAGCCGCGATCGACGAGGCATGCAACGGTCCGGCACCTCCAAATGCAAGCAGGTAGAAATCGCGTAGGTCATAACCCCGATTACTCGAAACGGTCTTCACCGCCTCTTCCATCTTGACGTTGACAATCTCGATGATGCCCCTCGCTGCTTCGGTCACCGAGAGACCAAGTGGATCGGCGACATGGATCCGCACCGCCTCAAACGCCAGATTGCGGTCGACCTGCATAGCCCCGCCGGCGAGCGGAGTCTCGACATTCAAAAGGCCGAGGACAACATTCGCGTCCGTGATCGTCGGCTGCTCTCCGCCCCTGCCGTAGCAGGCGGGGCCAGGGTCGGCACCGGCAGATTGTGGGCCGACCTGGAGCACGCCAGAGCTGTCGATCCATGCCAGCGTGCCGCCGCCCGCCGCGACGGTGTGAATATCGAGCATCGGAACGAGTACATCTCGTCCATATACCTTTCCTCCCATCCGGCGAACCGGGGTGCGGTTCTCGATCAACGCAACATCTGTCGACGTTCCACCCATGTCAAACGTGACGACGTTCTCGAACCTCTCGGAAGCCTCCAGGATCCGGGTTGCAGCAATGACCCCCGCAGCTGGGCCCGAAAGAATCGTCTGCACGCTCCGCTGTGCAGCAACGGCAAAACTCGAGACTCCGCCATTTGAACGCATGATGTATCGCTGATCGCCAAGGAACCCCAACCCGACAAGTCGCTCATCGAGCAAGACGAGATAACGCTCCATGAGCGGATTGAGATACGCATTCACGACCGTCGTGGAGAGCCGGTAATACTCACGAATCTGCGGAATGATCTCGCACGAGAGCGACACGTTGATCCCGGGAGCGAATTCCTCGAACCAGCGACCGAGCTGTCGCTCATGATCTGGATTCATGAACGAAAAGAGAAGACAGACCGCGACCGACTCGACGCCATGCGCGACCATGCGCCGTATCGCACGAAGGGCTTGCTCCCGGTCGAGTCCGATATGTACCGATCCATCAAAGAGAACCCGCTCATGGATCTCCTCGGTCAGTTTCGGAGGAACGAGCGCCTTCGGTTTTTGATAGAAAAGGTCATAGGTCGAAGCACCGTACGGGCGGCTCTGCTCCCCTATCTCGTAGATGCCGCGGAAACCCTCTGTCACGAAAAGCCCCGTCCGCGCGCCCTTCTCCTCCAAGATCGCGTTCGTGCCGACGGTAGTTCCGTGGCAAAAGAACTTGACCTCGGAGCCGTTTGCGCCGACTAGGTCGAGGTGCTTGTTCAGACCGCTGATGATCCCATCTGCCTCATGGCCGCGTGTGGAGGGCACCTTGAAAACCTCGAACGCGCCAGTATCTTCGTTGAGGACCACGAAATCCGTAAAGGTCCCTCCCGTATCCACCGCAACGCGCAAGGTCGTCATTTCCGTCTCACCGTCGGTAGATTCCAATCACTCGATCTGTCGGTTTCACACACAACATTGACAGACAACCAACGGGACCTCCCGAGCTCCTATCCTCCCGTTGGTCGCGCGACACCCAGACCGAGATGGCACCTCGTAGCTCATTGTGGATCCGCAGCTGTCTCGAGCGGATCAACTACTGCGCGTTCCATTCTTGAATAGCGTCATCGAGACGAACAGGATCCACACCATATTCCGCAACTGCAGAATCTCTGCTCACATAGCCATTAAAGACATCTTCAAGCACCTCACCAAAGGGCCGCGCGCGGGGATCTCCGTAGCCACCACCTCCGGCCTTTTCAAGTTGCACCCGATCGTCTGATTTCAGACGAACTCCGCTGAAGCGACTAGAACAGATCCGCTCTTCGGGCATGCCCGGATTGACGATCGCGCTTCCACAGTGTCCGGAACGACCTCCCTCGAATCCGTAGGCAGGAACGTCGTGACGGCCCCCGCGCAGTGTCCACTGCGCATCATCAGTGAGAATGCGATAGACGCGCCTCGGTCCAAGGCCGCCGCGATAGCGACCTGCTCCCCCCGAGTCTCTGATGAGTTCGAAGCGCTCGACGCGCGTCGGAAACTCGTTCTCAATGACCTCGATCGGTGCAGTGCGGCCATTGGACAACAAGACATCGATACCGGACATTCCATCACCCAGTGGTCCTCCACCGTATGCCGAACCGATCAGTTCATATTGCACGAACGGCGACTGGTCGGGCCGGGTGCCCGCGATCATGCTCCCGCCCACCCCACCATTTCCGGCCTGCGCACGCGACGGCACGAATTGGCCAAGAGCCTGGAGCACGGCCTCGGTGATCGCAGTCGCCGAGGCCATATAGGTATTCCCGGCGGCGGGGTAATTGGCGTCAAGTACGGATCCTCTGCGGAACTTCGTCTCCACCACGCGCGCTACGCCGCCGTTGTTCGGAAGTGTTGGGTCGACAAACCCGACAAGCGCGTAGTACACACAGCTTCTCGCAAGTGCCGGGCGGATGTTGACCGGACCCACCACCTGATCATCTGATTCCGTAAAGTCAAAACTGATCCGATCGCCCCTCTTTTCGATCCGCACGTGATAGCGGATCCTCTGGTTGAGCGTGATGCCATCGGAATCAACGAAAGACTCCGCCTCATGGACGCCGTCTGGCCATCGCCGGATCTCTTCTCTGAGGCGACGTTCGGTGGCCTCGTGCACCTGAGAAAAGACCCCTCGGACGACCTGCTCCCCGTATTTTTGAACCGTCTCACCGAGACGGCGTTCGCCGAGGTGCGCAACACCAACCTGACCACGGATGTCTCCAAGAATATGTTCGGGCATGCGACTGTTTGCCCGCAAGATTGCCTCGATATCGCGCTGGACCTCACCTTTTGAGATGTACCGGACAGGTGGGTACTGAATTCCCTCCTGAAAGAGCTCACGCGCTCCGGCATTGGCGGTTCCTGGTATCACACCGCCCAGATCGCTCTTGTGCGCAATGCTGCCAGAGAAGGCGAACAGACGGTCCTCGACGAAAACCGGAGCTACCACAGCCATATCCATCGAATGGGGTACTCCACTCAAATAGGGATGATTCGCGATGAACACGTCGCCGGGGTGGATGTCCTCGCGAAAGTCGCGCACGATTGACCGGCAGACCTCGGGCAGGCAGCCCACGTGGAGGGGCAAGATAACATGCTCCCCAACGACCTCACAGTCCGCATCCATCAGCATGCAGCTCGCATCCTGGGATTCGCGAATAATCGTGGAGTAACCGGTTCGGAAGATATTCAGCTGCATGTCCTGAACGATCCCGGAAAGGCGGCTGACGATGACCTGAAACGTCACAGGATCACTTGGCTTCGCAAGCGAACCAATCTGGCTATCTTCGATCGCGTCCGGTTTATTGGCCACCACGCCCTCTACCCCTCATCTAAAGGCTCCAGAGGCAAAGATTCCCTGGCAACACAGACGCCAACCTGGCTCGGATCAACCTTACTTTGGAGGCTCGCAATGTCAAGTGTGGACGGATCTGATCGGACCCATCACGACACCACGTGACGAACGGATTGCCATTCGCGATGCAACATGAGATCTCTCGTCACCAAATCGCGTTGAAGCTCTTGCGCGCACCTCGCAGACTGGGCTCGGTCATGATCGAGCTCGGTCGATTCGAGACACCCGGTCACCTTGTGACCAGATTGTGATCAGAGATCTTGCCGGGCGCGCCAACGACGAGTATCTGGCAACCTTGGATCCCGCCGCTCCTCGCAGGGCACGGCCGACATTCGAGGGCGAAAACACGGACACCGTTCTCCGCCTCGTGATCAGATACCCTCCGAGGTATTGACCTCGGGATGCACACCGGTTCCCACGATGGGCGCTCCCCGATCACTCGCAACTACACGGGATATTCGAGCAAAGACAAATTTCAGGTAAATACCTTGCCGAGGTCTCTGGCGCAGCGTAATGTCTTTCACCGTCAGTCAGGAATTGACCGCGTCCGGTCGAACATCTGCGACATCTGCTGGCGGGGGGCCACACAGGTGCGCAATTTGTCCGCGCGACCGGAGGCGATGCTTGAGGCATCGATCAAGGAGTAACACCGTGGCCCTCATTTGGAATAGATCGATCGAGTGGGATTGTGAAGACTGGCGCGAGCGTGCAGCTTGTCGCGACACCGATCCCGATCTTTTCTTCCCGATCGGTTCGACTGGACTTGCCGTCGACCAGATCCACGCAGCCAAGTCGATCTGTGAACACTGTGAGGCGAGGCAAGAATGTCTCGAATTCGCCCTGATCTCCAACCAAGAGTCAGGTGTCTGGGGAGGCGCAACCGAAGACGAACGGCGGCGACTTCGCCGCACCCGCCTCGCCGGGCAACGTCAGGCCTCGTAGGCGTTTCCACAATTGAATCAATCAAAACCGGCCGCCGCGTGCGGCCACGCTGGGGCGCACGTCGGCACGGGCTGGCTCCAACGTCAAAGCGCGCCCTCTCGACGCTCGCGCCCTATCGCCTCAGGGGAATGTCGATCGTAACCAAGGTTCCATCCTTGGACGAGACGCTGATGCTCCCACCAAGCTGAGTGCGCACGAGATCACGCACGATTGACAGGCCGAGACTTTTCGTCCGGTTGATGTCGAACTTCTCATCAATGCCCGACCCGTTATCGTGAATCGTCACATGCAGCTGCGACCGACCACTGCGGAACTCGAGATCGATACGGGGCTCTTTGACGACCGCGCGGTTGAACGCATGCTCTGCAGCGTTCTGCAAGAGCTCCGCGATCACCAATGCAAGCGGCGTCGCGACGTCTGCCGAGACATCTCCGACATCTCCACCGACCGTGATCTTTACCCCTGACTCCGATACATTGGCATCACGCGCCAGTCCGACAAGGGCCGGCACGATCTCATCAAAACTCACCTGGTCGCTTGGCTCCCTGGCAAGAATCTCGTGCACGAGCGCGATTGCGCGGATCCTCCGCTCGGCTTCGACCAATGCCGTGCGCGCAGAAAGATCTTCAACGCGACGCGACTGGAGTCTCAGCAGCGAGGAAATGGTCTGCAAATTGTTCTTGACACGATGGTGGACCTCGCGGATTGCCGCGTCCTTCGAAAGAAGCAATCGATCACGTCGGCGAAGATCGGTGACATCGCGGATGAGCAGCGCCGCACCAGTGACACGCTGGTCGTCAATCAGCGGAATGCAGTGCAAGAGGATGATTGCGTCGGTCCGCCGCTCAACCTCCTCGGTCGCGGGAAGTCGATTGGCGAAGGATTCGGAGATGGTATCCGAGTCGACACCGAGTTCTCTGAGCGTCGATCCCAACAACGCAGAGACGATTCCGACGCGGTGCAGGGCGTTGACGGCATTCGGCGAGGCGAAGTTGATCCGCTGTTCGGCATCGAGCACGATGACCCCATCACCGACTCGAGGAGCGTCTTCGATCATCTCCTCATCACCGAGAAATGGGTAGATTCCGGCATTCACCATCTCGGCAAGCCGCTCAAACAGACGCATGTACACCCGCTCGAGACCTCCGGTGCGCCGACCGACGGTCGGGGACCAGACCCGTTCGACGACGGCGATCACCTCGCTGTGGAGACGCACTGGAATGCACTCGCGGTGCACCTCGCGCACCAGCCGGCTGTCATCATCATTGAGCATGGTGATCTGGCCGGTGAGCCACGACTCGTGTACCAGCGAAATGTCCTCGGCATCGAACACCCTGCCAACGAGATCGTTCTGGAACAGCGTCTGGCTCGTCGTCGGACGAATCTGCGCATCCACGACAAACTGCAGATGGTCGCCACCCACCGTCGAATAATCCCAACGCCGATCCAACGGCGTTGCATCGGGGTGCGCATGGGTTCGAAGTGTCGGGTGTTCGTGTGTCGCGCGGTGCGGGATATAGAGCACAAGATCGGAAAAGGAGAGGTCGGAGAGCAGGCCCCAGCGCGCCGTCAAACGATCGAGATGCTCCTGCACGCGCCCGGCATCGCCCGGATCTTCGGGCTCATCTGTCATTGAGCGCGTCATCTGGCCGGGTCTCCCGACACGAGCGGAACGAGATGACCTTTGCGGCCAGAAAACGCCAGAAGCTGTCCGTATCCGGCGCGTTGCGCGTGTGCAATCAACTCGTCACGATGATCCGCGACATTGGGGACTCCGTGGGCATCCGACGCGGCCGTCACTGGCACGCCCGCCTCGAACAATCTCCGCAGAAGGTCGCGCGATGGATAGGGCTCATCGACCGGCTTTCTCAGCCCCGCGGAGGAGATCTCCGCCGCCATCCCGGAACGCCGGGCCGCCTCGGCGATCCTCGCGTTGCACTCATCGAGCAAGAGGGTGCCAGGTCTTCGGCCGGTCAGCTTGATGAGGTCGGGATGTGCGAGTACGTCACATGTTCTCGTCGCGGCGAGCTCTTCAAGCGCCTCGGTATAACGCGTCCAGGCGGAATCGGAGCCGAGCAGATCCCACTCGCGCATTGCAACTTCACTGGCGAGATTGTCAAACATCCACGTACCGAGCCAGTGCACCGAGCCGAGCAGGACATCGAATGGATATCCCGAGAGCAGCCTCTCCACCAGATCCATCGATCCCCGGTAGTAGTCGACTTCGAGTCCGAGAACGACCGGAAGGCCGGCCCGCTTCGCCGAGAGGACATCTTCGACATAGGTATCGAGATCCGCCGTGGCGTGAAACTCGAAGTACGAGGCCATCTCGGTGCGAAGAGCCTCGTCATGCTCGTTGAGCCAGAATCTCCGTGCCACGTCTTGCACCTGGGTGAACCGGAAGAGGTGCTCGGTCAGGGCGATCTCATCCACACCGCGCGACCGTGCCTGCTCGCAGTACTCGCCAAGCCGTTCGAGCCGCTGCTCGGAGGAGTCGGCACGCGCATCGTGGGGCCAGAGATGAACGTGGTAATCAATCATCGACGTCGCGGACGCGCCGTGATCAGAAGGTGCGCCATCATTCGGTGATCCGGCTAGGAGGCGCCGAATCCAACCTTTCGGCCGTCATCTTGGGTCCCTACCTCAACGTAGGCAATGCGAGCACAGGGAACACCGATCCGGCGTCCGCGTTTGTCCTCGAGCCAGATGACGCCCTCTGCCGTCGCAAATGCCGCCTCGATCTGGGCGAGCACCTCCTCCTGGGTGACCTCGCTGGCGAGCTCGATATCAAGCTCGCGCGCTGCCTGGATGATTCCAATGCGTACGTCCACGCGTGCGTCCTCTCTCTTGTTGCAAATCTATCGTAGGAGGCCCCCACCGGCATCCGGACGGCTCTTCGAGCTCCGAGCGCCACGGTCCAGATGGCTCCAAAGCGCAAGGGCTCTCGAGGGAACCGGAGCGTCAGCTCGCCTTGCTCACCGAACTCATGTTGAACCCATCGACGCGAAGCGGAGGCGCCTCGACACGGTTCATCCATTCCCCCGATTCGCGCGACAGCGCCCGGGTACTCGCACCGGCCTCACTGACGCGTCGCAACATGTCAAGCGGGCTCTCGTTGAAACGGAAGTTGTTGACGGCTCCGACAATCTCGCCGTCTTCGACGAGATAGACGCCGTCGCGGGTCAATCCGGTTAGCAAAAGCGTGGCTGGATCCACCTCGCGGATATACCAAAGACAGGTGAGCAGGAGGGCTCGCTTGGTCGTTCGGATCAGCTCGGCCAGCTCGATCGTCGCACCAGGTAGGCGAAGACGGAGGTTGTCGATCGGCGGAGTGAACGCTTGCCCGGAACGTTTCGCACCGGCGCGGTGATAGCGCAGCCGCTCGAGCACGCCATCATGGATCCAGTTCGTAACATCAAGCGGCGCGCCATTGTCAAAGACCGAGACATCTGTGCTCGATCCGCCGGTCATCAAGAACGGCGCACAGGCGATCCCCGGGAGTGACGGGTCACTCGAAAGTTCGAGAGGGAGATCCATCAGCCGTTCGCCGACCCGCGTCTCGCCATGACCGCGCGAGAAGACGTTGCCACCATCTTCGGCCTCGCGACCGCTCAACGCGCGCCAGAGCTCAACGACAAGATCCGCCGTTGCGTCGGGTGGCAAGATCACCTCGTGGCGACCAGCTGGCAGATCGATCCGATGCGACGCCACACCAAGACGCGCGTCGAGGTGCTCGTAGATCGCGTTGACCTCGATATCCGCGAGGTCCTCGGTTCCCCTGCCCACCCATGACGAGGCGAGACCGGCGCGGTCTCTTGCAACGAGTTCAAAGGACCCGGTCGCCTGCTCGTGCCGAAGGCGGATACCGCTCGAGGTGCCGAGGTAGACCGTCTCGATCTCATGCGTTGCAAAGCCTGCAAGTAACTGACCCTTCGCGCGGGCGCGCAAAAAACAGTCCCCGAGGTCCTTGACGAGCGGGCCAAAGCTGCCAAAATCGGTCATCCGCGGAGCCAGTTCGAAGTCACCTGCTGCCGGGGAACCGGGAATCAGCGGTGCTGCGTCTGGTGCTGGATCACTCGATCGTGCGCGCGCACGGGCAGATTCGACGAGTTCGCGCGCGTCGACGTGGCCAGAGCGGCTTGAAATGCCAACGGCCCTGCCGCCACCGTGATCATGGAACACGGCAACGATCACCCGCCGTTCGCGCCGCATCCCGTTCGTGGTCGTCGAATTGTTGGCAAATCTCACGTCTGCATCGAACCGGTCCTCGACAAGTACGACGCAGCCGAGTGGTGCGGCCTCGGCGAGTACCCTTTCGATGATCACGCCCGCCGGATCGAGCGCGCCAACGAGTTGCCCGTTCACCGACCGGACTCCTGTTTGGCGTTGAGCACGCGGACATTGGCAAACAGTGCGGAGGGACAACCGTGACTCACCGGTGCAATCTGGCCGGGTTGGCCCTTTCCGCAGTTCATCGCTCCTCCAAGCAGATAGGTGGATGATCCTCCGAGGGCAACGAGCGAACCCCAGAAGTCCGTTGTTGTCGCCTGGTAGGCAACATCTCGCAGCTGGGAGACGATCTTGCCTTCGTCGATGAGAAAGAATCGCTGGCCGGTGAACTGGAAGTTGTAGCGCTGCATGTCGATCGACCAGCTCTTGTCCCCAACGATGTAGATACCCCGCCTCACCCCGGCAATGAGCTCGGGTGTGCTTGGACCATTCCCCTGCGCTGGTTTGAGCGAGACGTTGGCCATCCGCTGGATGGGAGACATGAGCGGAGAACAGCCGAACGCGCAGCCATTGGACGAACCGAGTGCCGCCTCGTGCGCGATCTGACGGTCGAGCTGGTATCCGACGAGCACCCCATCCCGGACGAGGTCGAACTCCTGGGCCTTGACCCCCTCATCGTCGAATCCGATCGTCGCGAGTCCGTAGGGCGTTACGCGGTCGCCGGTGATCTGCATCAGTTCAGACCCGTAGCGCAAGGACCCGAGCTGATCGAAGGTCGCGAACGAGGTTCCTGCATAGGCCGCCTCGTAGCCGAGTGCCCGATCGAGTTCGGTCGCGTGCCCGACAGACTCATGGATCGTCAGCCAGAGGTTTGTCGGGTCGATGACGAGGTCGAACTCTCCCGGTTCGACCGAGGGCGAAGCGAGCTTCTCCTCTAACAGCTGGGGAATCGCCGCGATCTCGGACTCGAAATCCCACGTCGTGCCCGACAGGTACTCATAGCCCCGTCCCACCGGTGGAGCGACGGTCCGCATCGTCTCGAAGTCCGCATCGCGCAGCGAAAGTGCCTCGAGGGTCGGGTGAATCCGCACCCTTCGCTGGTTCGCCACGGTACCGGCGAGGTTCGCGAAATGCTTGTTCTCATTGACGCCGTGCAGCGAGGCGGTGACATGATCAACGCCCGGTGCCGCCATCAGCCGCTCGCTCCACGAAACGAACAACGCGACGCGCTGATCAAGGGGAACCGAGGTCGGATCAATCTCGAATGGCGAAACGAACTCGACGGAACCATAGGAGGGTTCAGGAGCCAGTTCGACGAATCGTCGGCGCGACCCAGCGGTGACTCGCGCCGCCTCGATCGCCACATCCACGGCTCGCGCGACGGCATCCTTGGTCAGCTCGATGGTTCCGGCGAATCCGATCGAACCGTCGATGACGACGCGCACGCCGACGCCGATCTCAACATCGTCGGTCGCCCCCTCGACCAAAGCGTCACGCAGGACGAGGTACTGCTCTCTGATCTGCTCGATGCGGATCTCCGCATCGCTTGCTCCCCTCGACTGTGCACGCTCAAGCACAACCGCATCGAGTTCGCCAAGGGGCAAAGCGAGAAACTCCTCATCGAGAGTTGCCACCCAACCTCCAGCTCCATATCAGTCGTCGGCGATGCCCCAATACCATCCGAGCACACGGGGACTGGGAGATCTCACGCTAGCCGTATCGATACCCGATGGCGAGCCGACCAAATATTCTACGAGGCAGCAAGTTCGCTCTCGACATAATCGCCCTGTTGGTTTGACCATGTTGCGAACATCTCGGCATAACGACCGCGGTTCGCAAGGAGATCATCATGCGAACCAATCTCGACGATCTCGCCGAGCTCGACAACAACGATGCGATTCGCACGCATCGCGGTCGTGAGGCGATGGGCGATCAGGATTGCCGTGCGTCCCTCGAGTAGGCGATCGAGGGCTGCCTCGACCTTCGTTTCGGATTTGAGGTCAAGGTTTGATGTTGCCTCGTCAAGGACGAGGACACGCGGACCCGCGATGAATGCCCTCGCTAACGCGATGAGCTGACGCTCTCCGGACGCGAGGGACTGGCCGCGCTCGTGGACCTCGGTGTGCATCCCGTTGGGAAGTCGATCGATCAGCTCCTGGAGTCCAACGGCATGGAGCGCCACGGCGATCTCGGCATCGGTCGCCTCGGGCCGCGCGAAGGCGATGTTGTCCCGGATCGACCCCGAGAAGAGAAATGCCTCCTGAGGAACAACGCCAAGTTGGCTGCGCAGAGAATGCAGCGTCACCGCATCGAGACGATGACCGTCGATCATGACCGAACCTTCGGTCGGATCATAGAAACGCGTCACAAGTTTTGCGATGGTGGACTTGCCCGCACCCGTCGCGCCGACAAATGCGATGATCTCACCGGATGCGATATGCAAGTTGACATGTTTGAGAACCGGCACCTTCGGGTCATAGCCGAACGACACATCGTCGAAGTCGATCTTGCCCTCGATCAAAGGAAGCTCGTAGGCCCCTTCGGATTCGGAGACCGTCGGCTCTGTCTCGAGAAGCGTCCGCAGCTTCGTCACGGCCGCCTGCCCCTGTTGGTAGGTGTTGTAGAGCTGAACGAGCTGCTGAATCGGCTGGAAGAACGACCCGAGGTACAAGATGAACGCCGTCAAAACTCCAATGGTGAGATGGTGATGAAGCACCATGTCGCCCCCGATGAGCAACAGGGCGAGCTGTCCGCCCAGGCCAATCAGGTCAGACGAAGCCGTGTAGGCAGCGGTGACCTTGGCACTCGTCCGGTTCGCCGCCCGGTATCGTCCAACGACGTTTCGGTGATGAATGACGTTGTTGCGCTGACGGTTGTATGCCGCGACGATACGCACGCCCGAGAGACTTTCCGCGATATCTCCGATGACTCCGGCGAGCGTGTCGCGCACGAGGAGATAGGTCCGCGCAGAGGCGGAACGGAACCACAGGGAGGTCGAGATCAAAGCAGGCAGCACGAGCACACAGGTGATCAGCGCGAGACGTACGTTGTAGGTGAAAAGGATCGTCGTGACCACGACCATGGTCAGGCCCTGGATGCAAAACTGCGCAAGACCATCCTGGAGAAGCTGTTGGAGCACCTCGATGTCCGCGGTCATGCGCGTCATGATGACGCCTGCCTTCTCATCGGTGAAATAGTCAAGCGAGAGACGCTGGATGTGCGAGAACACCTTGACACGAAGGTCATTCATGACGTAAGCGGCGAGTCTGCCGGTATTTCGCACCCGTTTACGTTCGACCAAGACGGTGAGAATGACCGCTGCAAGATACGCGAACCCGGTGATCACGATCACGCTGAGATGGTGATGGGGATGGGCAGCGGTACCGATACCGTTGTCGATTCCGACCTGAGTGAGATAGGGGCCGGTCTGGAATCCGATCGTCTCGATGGTAAGGAAGAGCAGCGACCACACCGCAATCGACCAGCGCGCCCGCACGAGGGACCAGAGGGTCAACCGCCCCCTGTCTTGGTTGCGCGGCGTGTAGCGCGCGGTCGGACGCGGATGGACCGGTTCCGTTGTGAGGAGCTTTTGGACCGCCCCCTCGAGTTCAGGTGGAATGCCAGCGAAGGGGGCTCCACCGGGAGCTCCGTGCGCGCCCGGACCTGGACCGGTTCCAAATCCCGCCGAGGGATTGCCACGTATACCGGACCACATGCCACCTCCTCCAAAGCCCATTCCCATTAGAGCCTCGGTTCCTTGTCTGTCGCGTCGAGTTCTTCTCCCTCGTCTGCCAGCACTCGGGCGAGCACCTCGGCGTAGCGGCGGTCATTCGCGAGCAGCTCTGCGTGGGGTCCACTTGCGATGACCGAGCCGTTCTCGATGAGTACGACACGATCGGCGAGGCCGATCGTCGCGAGGCGATGCGCGATGATGATCGTCGTTCGGTATTCGAGAAGGTCCACGAGGGCATGGTGGATGCGCTGCTCGACCTGGACATCGATTGCACTCGTCGCATCGTCGAGCACCAGGATCGGCGGATTCAACAAGAGCGTTCGCGCGATCGCAATACGCTGACGCTGTCCGCCAGAGAGCGTATAACCGCGCTCACCGACAATGCTCTCGTAACCTCCTGGGAGTCGCGCGATGAAGCCGTGTGCATCTGCGGCCTTCGCGGCCGCGATGACCTCGTCCATCGTCGCGTCGGGTCGGCCATAGGCGATGTTTTCACGTATCGACACCGAGAAGAGAAATGGCTCGTCAAGGACGATTCCGACGTTTGCCCGAAGGCTCGCAACCGTGAAGTCGCGGATGTCACTCCCGTCGATCGTGATCGCGCCATCGGAGACGTCATAGGACCGATTGAGTAGGCGCGCGACGGTCGATTTGCCGGCGCCCGTGCGCCCAACGAGCGCAACGGTCTCTCCCGGTGTGACCTCGAGATCGAAATGCGACAGTACCGGTGCTCCGCCGGCATAATGAAAACTGACATCACGGAAGCTGACCCTGCCGCGACAGTCAAGCAGGTCGTGGGCATTCGGTCGATCGACGATCTCTGGTTTGTGGTCGAGCACCTCGTAGATCCGCTTTGCCGATGCCGAGGCGCGCTGACCGTTCATGATGATCATTCCGAGCTGGCGGAACGGAGACTGGAACAAGAGCATGTAGGCCTGGAAGGTGAACAGCGTTCCGACTCCCATGTGTCCGTGGATGACGAGAATCCCTCCATAGAGCAAGATAACCGCCAGGCCAACCCGTGGGAGGTTCTCGAGCGTCGGGGCCCAGGTACCGCGAATGTCCGCGTCCTTGATATACGCCCATCGCAATCGATCCGCAGTTCCCGCCAGCGCGGAGAGTTCTGCCTGCTCCGCTGCGAATGATTTGACGACTCGGACGCCACTGACGTTCTCTTCAACGATTGTCGCTACCTCTGCAAGCCTCGCCTGGATGACCCACGAGACGGGAAAGATCTTCTTGCGCATGATGACACCGACCACGAGCGTGATTGGAAGTGAGAGCATGGTGACGAGCGACAATGGAACGTTGATCAGGAACATCTCGACGAAGGCAATCAGAACGACTGCGCATTGCACAAATACAGTCGGTGCCATGACAAGGTACTGCTGGACCGATCGAACGTCAGAGTTGGCGCGCGAGATCAGTTGACCGATCTGCACCGAATCATAAAAGGGAAATGAGAGTCCCATGTAATGCTCGTAGACAACGTTTCTGAGGTCGTATTCGAACTCATAGGCGGTCATAAGCAGCATCCTGCGGCCGGTGTAATTCGATATTTCGCGTACAGCAATGAGAATCACGAGCATCACGGCAAAATGCGACAGGATTCCGAAGTTCGCTCCTGCGAGCGAACCTGTGATGTGCAATCTGTTGATCGCCTGTCCGAGAATCTTTGGAATCTGCACCTGCGTTAGCAGCGCGATGAACGACATCACCAAGGATCCAAGCCACATCGCGCGGTGTGAGCGCACAATTGGCCATGAGCGCATGATCCACGATTTTGTCTTGTCGGGGTCTATCGTCGCCCTCGGCGCCTCAAAGAGTGGCTCCTCGGCAATTGGCTCAAAATCACGTTGTGACAGCGCTTCGAAAAACTTCTGGTTATCTGGTCCTGTCAGAAGTTGCGCTGGCTTCATAGACCATCGGCCTCATTGCGCGCCCGCTTCACAAGACGCGCCGCCCGGCGCGTGTCGAGCGCCGCAGCCCAAAGCGACAGGTCGTCGATCAGTTTGTACGCCTGCCCCTCATCGACAAACCCGGCAACGTGCATGAGCCTTTCGATCACCGACTCGTCTGCTGCGACAAGCACCGCCCGACCCGCTTCGGTCAGGTCGAGAGAGACCTTGCGCCGGTCAAGGTGGGAGTGCGACCTGATGATAAGACCACGGTTGACCAGTCCATCAACGACTGCGGTCACACTCGGAGCGCTCACCTCGAGTTTGCGTGCGAGCGTCGTCGATGCCTCGGCACCCTCTGCGAGCTGGAAAAGCATGCGGTACTGCGCCGAGGAGAGATCGACCACGGCAAGTGCCGCGTCCACCTGGCGTCCAAGGCGCGCCGCGGTGCGGGCGACCGTGCTGGAGTTTTGGGTACGCGAGATTTGTTTGTTGGTCACATATTTAGACTAGCAAACTACTTTTCTCCGCTGGCCGGTTTTTCGGGGGTGTTTCGGGCGACAACGGCCGTTCCAGGTGACCGGTGGCCACCTCAGATGATCGCTGCCACCGCTTCGGTCTCGGAGATGATCGCCAGTTCGGACTCGACCCACGCTCGCATGCCACCGGCAAGGTTGACCGTCCGGTATCCCACGCCGGCGAGTGCCGCGGCCGCGCGCGCCGAGCGACCACCTCCCCGGCAGACGCAGACAACAACGCGATCGACCGGAATCTCTTGGTACCGAAGCTCGAGTTCACCAAGCGCGATGTGATGCGCGAGCGGCGCGTGGCCGGCCTTCCATTCATCATCCTCGCGAACGTCGAGCAGATAGCTGCCCCGCTGTAACAACTCATCTGCCTCGATCGGAGTCACCTCTTCGAGCTTGTCTGAATCTGAAGTCACGTATCCTCCAACGTCTGTTTCCCCATCACAAACCAAGATGTCCAAGCAGGTTAGCGGGAATGCAGACTGTGAGAGAAAAGACCCTCGAGACAGCTCGAGTATCTGGTCCAGTTCCTCCTTCGCTCTGGTCGTTTCGATCAGCCATCTGCACGCCTCTCATCCGGGCCACGGATGCCTCCCCGCCTCGGAGGGGTCGAAGCTCTTTTCCGCAATTGGGAGATCTGGGAGGGACGCGCCCACAAGAGAGACGTCGAGCGCGACGCACCCTTGCCTCTCTCCCCATTACGATCAATCGCAACGAACGAGCCGACTAGGTCACACTCAATCGACTCCTAGGGAGGTCCGTTGGCCTCAACAGCGCAGAGGGACATGATGTCGGTCACAGACACGGTGGCGCTCGCACCTCGCGCGCGTGTTGCTCTCATCGCAATGCACATCGCTGGCGCACTTTCGCGATTGACCGGCCGCGGCGACGGTTCCATCATCGGCGGACGGGTCGCTCTTTTGATCTACCCCGATCTGATTGCTGCCCTCGCTGGCGACCGCGAAATTGCCGTCGTCAGCGGGACGAACGGCAAGACGACGACCACACGGCTTCTCACCGAGGCGCTCGGGGGAATACGCGTCGTTGCGACATCCCCGACCGGGTCGAACATGAACGCCGGCATAGTCACCGCTCTCGGGAGGCGCAAAGGATACGCGAGGGCAGTTCTTGAGGTGGACGAGGGATACCTCCCCCAGATCATCGCGCAACTCGATCCAAAGGTGATCGTCCTTTTGAACCTGTCGCGCGACCAACTCGATCGCGTAGGAGAGGTCCGCATGATCGCCAACCGTTGGCGGTCTGCGATCGGGGAGGCATCGGGGGCGATCATCGCCAATGCCGATGACCCGCTCGTCGTCTTTGCTGCGAGCGCCGCGGGGCGCGTGCACTGGGTTGGTATGGGAAGCATCTGGCGAGGAGATGCCTACCACTGTCCAAACTGCGGTGGCAAAATTGCCTACGACGATCGCCAATGGTCGTGCTCATGTGGGTTCGCCCGTCCAACCCACTGCGCAGAGATTCGCGACGACCTCCTCGTAACTGAAGATGGCACCCGATTCAAACTCGACACACCACTCCCCGGAGCGTTCAACCGGGCGAATCTCGGTGTGGCCGCAATTGCGGCCCGCTGTTTCGGCGTGACGCCGACCGACGCGCTGGTGAGGATGTCAATGGTCAAAGAGGTCTCTGGCCGATTTGCCAGAAAGTTCGTCGGGTCGAACGAGGTGCGACTTTTGCTCGCAAAGAATCCCGCCGGATGGGCGAGCCTCCTCGACCTTTCAAAAGACGACAGTTCACCGGTCCTCATCGCGATCAACTCGCGCGTCGCCGACGGATTCGATCCGTCGTGGCTGTTCGATGTCCCCTTTGAACAACTCCGCGGTCGCGAGGTGATTGCGTGTGGTGAAAGGCGCTTCGATCTTGCCGTCCGGCTACGACACGCCGGGGTGGACCACACCGTCGGAGCAGTTTCGGCGATCGACTCTCTGGTGAACATCCCCGCACCGGTGATCGACGTCATCGCCAACTACACCGCCTTCCAGGATCTGAGGCGCGAGATCGACCGTCCGCGAGGAAGAGGCGCCCGAACCGACTCTCCATTGACCGGCGCGATCGCGATCCCGCCGTCAACACCGCGTTCGGGTGCGCTTCGCCGGGAGCCTCTTCGGATCATCGTGATCTATCCCGATCTGCTCGGCACCTACGGCGACACCGGCAATGGCATCGTCCTTTCCAACCGGGCACGATGGCGAGGAATCGACGCCGAGCTCATCCTCTTGCACTCGGATGCAGAACTATTGATGGGTGGGGACATCTACCTCATCGGAGGGGGTGAGGATGGTCCGCAGGTGCACGCGGCGTCACTCCTGCGATCGCAGAACTTCCATAAAGTCGTCGATGACGGAGCGGTGGTCTTTGGCGTCTGCGCCGGTTACCAGATCCTTGGCACGAGCTTCCCGGGTGCCGACGGATCGACCCAGCCGGGACTTGAGGTACTCGATGTGACGACCGAACGCTCCGCGTCCCCGCGCGCGGTTGGAGAGCTCCTCGGCGAGGCCACCATCGCGACATGGAGGGATCGGCTCGGAAGGCTGACCGGATTCGAAAACCACGCCAGCCACACGACGCTTGGCGAAGGGGCCGTGGCGCTGATGGAGGTGCGCGTCGGTACCGGCAACGGATCTTCACACAACGATGGAGCCGTTCAGGGCCGGGTCATTGGCAGCTACCTGCACGGACCGGCACTTGCGAGAAACCCCGCCCTCGCGGACCTCTTGCTCGAACTCTCTACCCAAGAACGTCTCGAACCGCTCGATGACCACGAGGAGCAGGCGCTGCGCTCAGAGCGACTTTTTCACCTTGGAATCGCTCGATAGAACAACGCGAGGGACCCGATACTCCCATGAGTCCAACAAAATAAAAAAGTCTCCCGATCGCCGTTGTAGTCTCGTGGGCGTGAGTCCAGTCGCGGGTGCCCCAGAGTTGGAGAGCGCGCCATCCCTGGATCTTGCAATACGTCGCGCCAAGGGCTACGTCGCGCTGACAAAACCCCGCATCATTGAATTGCTGCTGATCACCACGATGCCGACGATGTTCGTCGCCGCCAAGCATCTTCCCTCGTTCGGACTGATCGCGCTCACCCTGATCGGCGGAAGCCTCGCCGCAGGGGGAGCAAATGCAATGAACATGGTCTATGACCGCGACATCGATGCGCTCATGGAACGCACCAAGCATCGCCCGTTGGTCACCGGCCTCATCTCTCCGAGATCGGCGCTCGTCTTTGCCATCGGACTCGAGATCGGGGCATTCGTCGAACTTTGGTTGACCGTAAATCTGCTCTCGGCGATTCTCGCCGTCTCTGCCACCGCGTTCTACGTCTTGATCTACACGATGTGGCTGAAGCGCTCGACGACGCAGAACATCGTGATCGGTGGCGCGGCGGGAGCGGTACCGGTGCTCGTTGGCTGGAGTTCGGTGACCGGACGGGTCGGCATCGCGCCGATCATCTTGTTCGGGATCGTCTTTTTCTGGACCCCACCGCATTTCTGGGCACTCGCCGTACGGTACCGGGATGACTACCGCAGTGCGAGCGTGCCGATGCTTCCCGCAGTCGCGGATCTCAGCTCGGTGGTGAAACAGATCATCTGGTACACGGTGGTGCTCGATCTTCTCGTCATCTCGTTCGGGTTCGTCGCTCCCTATGCGCGCATCGAGAAGATTGTCTATTTCTTCATCGCCCTCGCGCTTGGTGGTGCATTCCTCTGGAAATCGCTGTCGCTGCGCAAGGATGCCAGTCCGAAAAACGCAATGAGTCTTTTCACCTTCTCGATTACCTATCTCACCGTTCTGTTTGTTGCGATGGGCCTCATCGCAGCAATCCAGCACCCTTAGACACCACAGGGCGGCGGGCATCGGGAACTGTCCGATGCAGTGGATCTACCGAGGGACCAGGCCGCGACTCAGCGGAAAGAGCCTCGGTCAGATCGTCGAGGACTCTCCGAGCAGACCGACGGGACAGCTGACGCCTGTTCCCCCGAGTCCACAGTAACCATTCGGATTCTTCGCGAGGTACTGCTGGTGGTAGTCCTCGGCAAAGTAAAACGGAACCGAGCTCTTGAGCGTTGCGGCTGCGACGATCTCGGTTGCCATCGCTCCAAATCCCGCTGCACGAAGACGATCTCCGAATACCCCGGCGACGTCGAGCGCGAGACGGTTCTGCGCTTGGTCAAAGGTGATGATCAAGGAGCGGTACTGGGTGCCGACATCGTTTCCCTGGCCCATCAGCTGGGTCGGATCGTGCCCCTCGAAAAAGACCTGGAGCAGTGTCAAAAGGTCCACCTTCGACGCGTCATAGATCACGCGCACGACCTCCGCGTGTCCGGTTCTTCCCGAGCAGACCTCCTCATAGGTCGGATTCTCCGTATATCCACCGGCATAGCCGACCGAGGTGGCAACGACCCCGGGCACGTTCCAAAAGAGGCGCTCTGCACCCCAGAAACATCCCATGCCGAACATCACCTGTTCGAGCGGTTCATCGACGACGGGATCGACGGGAGTCGCGAAGACGAGATGAACCGATGAGACGCGAACCGGCTCCACCCTGCCGCTGAGCGCGTGCTGAGGTTCAACCATCACTGGCCTGCGGGCGTAAAGAAATTCCATCTCCAAGAGTCTACGCGAGAGAGCGCTGATCCTGACAGATCAGGAAGAGCCAAAGTTGCGCGCGACGAGCCGGTCAAACAGCGTGTCCGGCAAGATCCACCGGAGAAAGAGAAGCAGGTGCGCGAGGAATCCGACCCGGTAGCGACTACGTGGCCGGGGCGAACTCACGGCCCGGACGATGACGCGGGCAACGCCCTCCGGTGTTGAGGCGAACCTCGCGAGTCTTCCTTGGGTCAAGCTGCTCAATCCACCGATCACCGCGAGCTTCATGGAGTGATATGGATCGATCGACACATCCACCTCGGTCTCGACGGATGAGATCGCCGCTGTCGCCCAGTTCGTGCGAACGGGACCGGGCTCCACGAGGCTCACCGCAACGCCAAAGGCTCGCGTCTCGAGCCGCAGCGCATCGCTGAGGGCCTCGACCGCATGCTTGGAGCCATGGTACGCGCCCCCCATCGGAAGCGAAAACCTTCCCGCGATGGAAGATACGTTGACGATGCGGCCAAAGTGCTGCGCACGCATGCCTGGCAGCACAAGCTGAGAGAGTCTCACGAGACCAAAGACATTGGTCTCGAACTGATCGGTGAGCAACTTCCTCGAGAGTTGTTCGACCGGTCCATACGCACCGTACCCGGCATTGTTGACCAGGACATCGACGCCTCCGAACCGGCTCTGCACCCGTTCGAGAACCCGCTCCATCGACGATTCATCGGTGACGTCAAGTTGGAAGCAGTGACAGCCAAAAGGCTCGAGATCGGAGATCGACCCGAGCTGTCGGGCAGTAGCGACCACGTTCCAACCTTCGCGCGCGAACGCAAGCGCCGAACTCCGACCGATTCCCGTCGAGCATCCCGTGATCAATACGGTTCGGCGCCCGTCACTCACGGATGCGGCGACAGCCAATTCGGATCGAGCTGACGCAGAAACGTCGCGCAGCGCTCCTCTTCTTCGTGTTCGCCGATCTCACCGGCGCTTTTGCGAAGGGCCTCGAGCGCGAGCAAAAAACCACGATTTCCCTCATGGCGCCAGCGCACGTATCCGGTTCCGTGCCAACCGGCGCCGCGCAGCGTATCGAGACCACGGTGATATCCGACTCGGGCACAGGCATAGGCCTCGGTTGCGTCGCGTGCCAGGTTGGCAAGTTCTGCCCAGGCATCGAGGTAGCGCGGATGACGCGCTGCCACTTCGGCAACTGCGTCGCGACGGCATTCGACCGGCTGGCGAAGCGCGTCGGCGAGTGCGCGCTGCCATTCGATCGGGGCATCGGGCAGCACCGTCTCGGGAAGACCGCGGCTGAGTGATACGGGAGCATGATCAGTCATCGTGACAGTCTATGCAAGACGACTCCTCCTGCTTTAACCCAACGAATCGTCAGCGGCCGTCGTGAAGGCGAGATGGGGCGAGATCGTCAAAGCTCAGCTGAGCGACGGCAGTATCCGGCGCCTTGCGCCTCGGGCGCTTTCTCGGCGGAGCCGAGCAACGTTCAGGAGGAAACATCCTGATGTTTCGCTGGTGGGTTCCGTCTCGACCGAGTCGCCCACCAAGTACCTCGATAAAGCACTCCCCCGAGACCACGTTCTGTACGAACGCAAGGAATTCGTAGTGGCTCCGCTGCCTCGGTTTGCCCTTCACACGCACCTCGTCGTGCGGCTTGAGCCCTTGCCAGTAGGTGATGCGCGCGAGTGTTGGTGCGATCCCAGCTTCGGTCCGGCGGCGTCGCGTCATCGTCTGATTGACGCTACCAATTCTTGCTCAGTCAGTCATCGATGCTAGAGCGATTCAAAAGGGACGGCGGCTCCCCTTTGTTCATCACGGATGCTCTTGACGATCTTGTGCTCGATGATAAAGGCCACGAACGGAACGAGACCGGCGGAGATCATGATCAACAATCGACCGATCCCAAAATGTGCCCGTCGAGCAAGATCGAGCGCTGCGACAAGATAGACGAGATAGAAATAGCCGTGGATCGGTCCGACGATCGCCACGACCGTCTTCGAATGCCCCCAGATCTGGATCGGGATTCCGACAAAGACGAGAATCAGCAGTCCGGTACCGACCGTATAGGCCATGATTCTGTATCTCGTCAGCGCGCCATCCATCGATCGAATTTTTTTGGGCTCACTCATTGCCGTCTCCAAGTCTTGGGCCGATTCTCTCGCGACAGCTGTTCAAGGTAGTCGTTGTATGCACGCAGGGTCGACTCCTCGTCGCGCCTCGGGCCCGGCGTCACCGCCTCACCGGTTTCGGCGTGGCGTTGGTGGCGGCGCAGGTGGTTGAGCCCGCGGTTTCCATGCGCCTCAGGGTCGTCGTGGAGGAAATTCCACCAGACCACCACGCCAAATATGGCAAAGGCCGGCCATTCGGCGGCATAGAGATAGCTCAACGCATTCCCCGACATTGCAACCGTCGCCTGCCACCACGCCGCAACGAGGCACCCAGGAGCCCACAAGAGGATCGCGAGATGACTCGCCAAGGCTCGACGACTCAGCCAACTGGTCTTTCGCGTTGTGTCTCTCCGCATGATCAAGAGCGCAACGGCCCGAGCGAGTCAACCTCGTATCGCCACAGCTCGCGCGAAAGAGTCGAAACCGGTGAGTCCGGTGCTCTTGGCGCAGAACGGCGATCGAGATGCAGATCAAGCTCACGATCTGACTCCCAGATCTCAAAGACGCGCACCCGACCCGGGTCAGTGCTGTCCGCGCTGAAGGCGTACTCGAGACAGCCCTCCTCGCGACGCGACCGAGCGATGGCCTCCTGGCGCGAGCTGAGAAAGGCCTCTCGGTCCTCAGGTTTCACCTGGATATATCCGGCGACAACAATCACGGCTCCCTCACCTACCCGTTCGTTTGCACCGGGCACGACCGGTTCTCCTCCGGCCCGGCGACAACACCGTAGGCCAAAGGGAAACTGCCCGGGAAAATCTCGAGGTCGTGCCATCCCCCGCCATCGATTCTGCACTAGTTTGTACTCACCGGTGCGGTAATGCAGGCACCCTGAATCAGGAGCTCGCATGACAGCCGCAACGACTGTGCCACACCCACTCGCGACGCTCGTCGTTGACGCAGATGATGAGATCAGCCCCGATCCCTATGTCGAACTCAGCCCTTCGGGTTCTCGCACCCAGAAGATCGTCGTCAGCATCGTTGTCTTTGGACCATTCGCCGGACTCATCGCGGCAATCGTCAGCCTGTGGGGAACGAGCCTCAAGCCCGTCGATGTGATCACCGGACTGATCTTCTACGTCACCTCGGGACTCGGCGTAACCATTGGGTTCCATCGCCTGCTCACGCATCGCAGCTTTGTTGCGAAACGCTGGCTGCGCATCGGACTTGCGATCGCCGGCTCGTTCGCGGTGCAAGGTTCAGCGACGAGCTGGGTGGCGCTGCATCGTCGACATCACGTCTATTCCGACCGCCCCGGAGATCCCCACTCTCCGAACCTCACCGGGACTGGCCACATCGAGCGACTCATGGGATTCATCCACGCACACACTGGGTGGCTCTACACCGCCGAGGCAGCAGATGCCGAGCGCTGGGCTCCCGACCTCGTCGCCGACGGGGACATCCGCCGAGTCTCCGCGTATGCCCCCCTCTGGACGGTGCTCTCGTTCGCCCTTCCAGCTCTGATCGGACTTGTGGCGAGCGGTAGCTTTGCGGGTGGGTTCGAATGTTTCCTCTGGGCGGGTCTCGTGCGCATCTTCGTGCTCCATCACATCACCTGGAGCACCAACTCGCTGTGCCACATGTTTGGAAAGCGCCCGTTTTCGACCAAGGATCTCAGTAGGAACTTTGCACCATTCGCGCTGTTGAGCTTCGGCGAATCGTGGCACAACGGACACCACGCTTTTCCAAGCTCAGCCCGGCACGGTCTTGACAAGAACCAGTTCGACATCTCCGCGCGCATCATCAAGATCTTCGAAGGCCTCGGGTTGGTGTCCCACGTGCGGTGGCCGAACCGCGAACGCCTCGAGGCACGACGCAATATGGATCAGATCACCCGTCGGTATGCAAAGGCCTCGCTGAAATAGGGCAGCCCGACAAGACCGCTCGGGGGAACAAGCGCTCTGATCTGCTCGGTCGCCTCTTGCTGGATCTCAAGACTCAGCGAAGAATAGACCGACATTGAGCGCAGGCGGTCAATGACCCCCTCTCCGTCGAGTTCGTGGACGTGGGTAAACCGGGTCTCTTCAACGAACTCGAAGAGATTCGAACCGTCGATCACGGGCTTCCAGCGCCGATTGGGAGAGTGGGGAATCTCGGGATCTTGGTAGCGGAGGAGAAATTCCTCAAGAGTCAACTGGATCGGATTTGACACGTCGCGCTGGTTCCAGACGAGGACGAGAAAATGTCCGGGCTTTAGCACCCTGGCGATCTCGGCGACGGCAACCTCATCGGCAAACCAGTGAAACGACTGCGCACAGGTACACAGATCCGCGCTTGCACTTTCGGCCTCAAGGTGCTGGGCGACTCCCCCGACTGCGGACACCTCAGGCAACATCGCGCTGAGCTGCGCCCGCATCTCATCGACGGGCTCGATCGCCGTCACGCGAAGTCCAAGATTCACCAGCGAGCGAGTGAACTTACCGGTGCCTGCCCCGAGGTCGACGACGACATCCCCGGCTCCAACGCCAGTGAGTCTTTTCATCCACGAAATCATCTCGGCAGGGTATTCGGGTCTTCCGCGCGCGTACGAGTCGGCGATCTTCGCGTAACTCTCAGCCTGCGAATGAATACTCATCTATCCCTCCCTTGATGAAAGATCGTGTTCAGCTCTCTGACCCCGGGACAAACATCTCCTCAACACCAATCGGGTGCGAGAGGATCTTCTGGGCATGAGCCTGGCGGATGATTGCCTCAAGCGTTGGGCGATTTGCCGCAATGCCATAGGGCATCGGGTCTGGTCCGACGAACGCACAACGCGCCGCGAGCTCCCGCTCCTCATCGCTTAGCTCCGTTGCGCCTTCGATGCGCTCGAGGAACGGCTGTTTCGCGAGCACAAATGCCTGATACAGCGATGGAGCGAGATCGGGGTACCGCTCGATCAGGCTGTCTTTGATGACCAAGGTGTGGTTGATCGGGTAGATCCCCGTACGTTCGACGAGCGAGCGCTCGACGCCAGCGCGGTCTTTGATCAATGGCTCGATCGATGGTGAAGAGCCATGGTAGATCCCAATCCCTCCGGCAAGCTCTCCGGCCTCGAGCATCGCCGAAAGATCTGCTCCGGGCCGATACTCGACATTGTCGGGAAGCGCGCACTCCTTGACGTGCTCCTCGTCACAGATCACCCAGGTCACCCTGTCAAGGTCAACACCATAGGTATCGGCAAGGATTGCCCTCGCCCAGACTCCGGTCGTCACCGTGTAGGCGCGCACCCCGACGCTCTTGCCCTCGAGATCCTTTGGCCCATCCACCCCCGAATCGCGGTTGACGACAATCGCCCGATGCGGAAAGGCCCTCGCTGGAAAGACCGGAATCGCGGTGAACTCCTTGTGGTACTCCTTTGCCGAGAGATAGGTAGTAATCGCAAGCTCACAGATGTCAAATTCCTGATTGCGAACCATTTTGCGGAACGCGCCAATGATCGGTCCGTCGAGCACGGCAAACTCGAGTTCGAATCCATCGGGCGCGACCGTTCCGTCGCGAAGCGGCGCAACGTGGCCGTAGGAGCCAAGAGCGATGCTGAGCTTTGTCATGGTGCTCGCCTTTCCTTTGGACCCATTCAAAATCCCAGGGCCAAGGTCGGATATTTTACGCCCCAACCAAACTACTCTCGCCGCGATCTTCTGGCGAATGTGCACGAGCGAGATCGGGCGATCGATGAACATGACGAAATCCTCGAGAGATGCGTCATTTCATCGCGGCAGGTAGGGTGCTGAGCGACAATATTGATGCGAATTGGACTTGAGCCGGCAGGTTTCGGCTGGCTGAAGCTGAGAGAGAACCGGCAACGTGCTAGGGAACGACCCGATAGAAAACGCGGCAGCACCAGCTCGGGCAGACTTTGGCGATCTCGACCTTCTCACCCCGAGAGGCGTCTCGGTCTCGCCGAGGTCAATTTTCTTCATCGTCGCATCGATCATGTCGATGGGGGCTATCGACCAGACAATCGTCTCGACTGCGCTCCCTACGCTGAGGACCGATCTGCACGCTCCAATCAACTGGTCAAGTTGGACGATCACGATCTATCAGCTCGGTCAGGTCATCGCCATGCCGATCACCGGACGCGTCAGTGACCAGTTCGGGCGCAAGCGCGTCTTCATCGTCGCGATCGTCGTTTTCATTAGCGCCTCACTCGCGTGTGGACTCTCGACGAATATCTACGAACTCGTCTTCTTCCGCGCCATCCAAGCTCTCGGAGGCGGTGCATTCATGCCCTCGGCAACGGGCATTGTCGCTGACACGTACGGGAAGAACCGGGATCGAGCGATTGGAATGTTCACCTCGATCGTGCCGATTGGTTCGATGCTCGGACCGGTCATCGGAGGCGTGATGATCTCGTACTGGACCTGGCGGGGCGTCTTCCTCGTCAACATTCCGATCGGACTGATCGGGCTCTTCCTCGCAGTTCGCATGATCCCGACCTCGACAAAGCGCGAAAGCGGACCGGCGGACTATCTCGGAATGCTTTTGATGCTGGTGGTGATCTTGCCGATGATGTTCGGCATCACCGAACTTGGAATCGGACACACCCGCTTCACCTCGTGGAACTTCGTGATCCCGGTGTGCATCTCAATTGGCGCGATAGCGCTCTACATCCGCCACGCAGGTCGTGCACAGGTGCCGATCATCAACATCAAACTTCTCAGGACCCGCTCCTACCTCGCAATCAACCTGATCGCCGGCATCTATGGCGGCTGTGCGCTTGGAATCGGGACGCTCGTTCCACTCTATGGCGAGGATCGATTCCATCTCTCGCCAGTCCAAGTCGGAAGCCTGCTCTCCGCGAGAGGTGTGGGTGTGATAACCCTCGCCGGAGTAACTGCGTTTTTCATGAGAAGAACCGGTTACCGCCTGCCGATGATGGTGGGGTTCTTCTTTGCCGCGCTCGGGATGTTCCTCCTCACCCTCTCGCCGCCAGTCTTCGGTGCCTACGGGTGGATGACGTTCGCCTCGATGTTGATGGGAATCGGCATCGGAGTCTCGGCGCCTGCAACGAACAACGCCGCACTCGCACACAATCCTGACGAGATCGCCTCGACTGCCGCGCTCCGCGGCACCTTTCGCCAGATCGGCGGCATCATTTCCATCTCAATCGCGACGGCATACGCGTCGCGATCGCTCGATCCGGGCATCGCGCTCTCCCATGCGTTCTTCATCTTCTCGATCATTCTCGTGGTGTTCGTCGTACCGCTGGTTTTTCTCGTCCCAAACCAAAAAGGCACCTGGTAACCACGGAACGGTCATCGACTGCCGTTAGGGTGTTGCGGTGGCACAGAACATGCTCCACCGAGCCAAGACGGTTGACGACTGCAAAGATCGATGCGTTGAACTCTGAACGAAACACCGATCGGCGCGAGTCGAATTCGTGGCTCAACGACGCGACCGGACAGATTGTCTATTCGGTGCGAAAAAGCAGGCGAGCAAAACGCGTTCTCTTGCACATCACACCCGCCGATGGACTCGTCGTTACCATCCCGGAGCGCCTCGCGCTCAAGCACGTTCCCGGAATCATCGAAGAGCGGCGCGAATGGATCCACGACGCCTCGCTCCGCCTCGCCGAAGAACGCGCGCGATACCTCGAACGGGCTCAACAGCCGATGCTGCCAGAGACGATCGAGCTGCGAGCAATTGGTGAACGCCGCTGGGTGCTCTATGGCGAGAACGCGACGAAGCGTCCGAGTGTCCGCGAGGAGGGGCCCTATCGGCTGCTCGTCTCCCGGACGGACGACGAACTCGCGGCCCAGAGCGCGCTGAGGAGTTGGCTGGTCGAACGCGCCAGGGGCGAGCTCTCACCCTGGTTGCATGAGCTAGCGCGCACGAGGGCGCTCGGCGTCAGGGCGATCTCCCTTCGTAATCAACGCACGCGATGGGCGAGCTGTTCGGCAGATGGGAGGATCTCGCTCAACTACAACCTGCTCTTTTTGCCAAGACGACTCGTCCGACTCGTATTGATCCACGAACTGTGCCACCTCGTCGAGTTGAGCCACTCTCCGGCGTTCTGGCGCCTGCTCGAAGTCGAGGAGCCGGACATGAGGGAACTCACCGAGGAACTCGACCAGTCCTGGGGGTATGTACCCCGCTGGTCTCACGGGTGGTGACACCAATCGGCGCCCCGAAGGGAGATTGTCCAAATACCCGACACGACGCAGCGAGAACCAATAGCATCGCTGTCTGAGCGATCTCGGAGGTCAAAGAATGAATGTGGCTCATGTCACTGGCGCACTGCTCGCCGTTGATAAACACAAACTTGCCGGAACCGTCGGCATCATTATCGGTATTGGCATCGTTGGCGTTGGAGCATTCCGCGCCATCCGACGGACGACAGGGGCGATGGTGATGGCCCTCGCCGGGATCGTCGTCATCGGACTTGCCCTGCTGTTGTACTTCCGCAAGGTGTGACCCATCCCGTCAGGAGTCGGTGCCGCGATGACCGATGAAGCGACCTCGTGACCCAGTCAAGGAGACACTTGAGACGGTGAGCGCGAGCGCCCCGTCCACGCAAGGGACCGGGTCGATTATCTCGGTATCGCGAGAGTCGTTGAGAGCGCGATCGATCGCGTACGGCTTGGTCATCTCGTCAGGTGGGCAAGTTCTCTCAGTGTGACAGACACCTGCTCAAGAGTGCATGGATAGGCCGCTACGAGGACTCGAGTGCATCCTGCATCGCGAAAGCGCTGCAGCACCTTTGCAATGTCATCGCCACTCCCCAGCGCGATCTTGTCGGTGACGATCTCTGCGGGAAGGGTCTCGATCGCCTCACCGATCCGGTCGTCCTTGGTCTGCTCGGAGATCCTCCTCAACTCCTCCTGGTGTTCTTTCGGACGAAGCTCGATCACCTTTTTCGGATCGCTCCTCAGGGCGACCGACAAAGGCCGTGCCGGCATCTGTGAGCGCAACCTCGCGGTCATCGTTCACACAGCAGGGAACGATCGCGCTGCCGAGCGCAATCTCATCGGTGGCAACCGACATCGCACCCAGCGCGCCGAAAACATCATCTCCCACATCTTCATTGAGCGTGACTCCAGAAAATCCGAGTTGTTCGGCCTCGTTGGCAAGCGCGATCGCGCTCAAGGCAGTGATTGCCCCGTCGCTCTTTAGATGCACGCCGAGCCATGTCCGTGTCGACACCATCGTCCCCCAGGTCGTCGAGATTCATGTTAAGAGGTGGACGCCTCACTGACGCTCTTGCCTGATCATTCTGACGCTCCCCACTAGCATCGGTTCACCGACGAAGGGGGACGGATTGCTGTGTGACGCGCAGGTGCACATCTGGGGAGCCGATACCCGGCAACGCCCATGGCCCAAGATCCATGGGGAGCCTCACCGCGCGACGCCCTTTAGCGCGCAAGAGGTGATCGGCGCGATGGACGGTGCGGGTGTCGAGCGGGCCGTCATCATCCCACCGTCGTGGGAGGGAGACCGAAACGATCTCGCCGTCAAAGCGGTGGCGGACTACCCCGGGCGTTTTGGCATCATGGGTCGCGTCAATCTGAGTTCTGGCACAAAACCAAGCCTCGCGCACTGGCGCGATACTCCGGGAATGCTCGGAGTCCGGCTCACCTTCCACCGACCTGAAATGCGTTCCTGGCTCACCGATGGGAGCGCGGAGTGGTTGTGGCGTGAGACCGAGCGGCTCGGACTGCCTGTCATGTTGCTCGCGCCGGGCCAGTCGGCCGAACTCGCACCGATCGCACGACGCTACCCAGATCTCACCCTGATCATCGATCATCTCAATCTCCCGACGGAGGCAGTTGCGACAGATATTGCGCCGACGATCAATTCGCTCCTGCCGCTCATCGAATACGACAACGTCATCATGAAGATCTCCGCACTGCCGTGCTACACGGACGAGGAATCTCCCTTTCGAGGACTGTGCCAACACATCCGTCGCGTGATCGACGCCTTCGGAAAGGACCGCTGCGTGTGGGGATCGGACATCTCGCGCCTTCCCTGTGACTATCGCGACTGGGCCGCGTTGTTCCACGAGGATTTTGGACTGCTTGACCATGAAGAGGCGACCGCGGTCGGCGCAGCGACGCTATTGCGCGTACTTCGTTGGACCTAGTCCATCCTCCGGTACTTTCGCACCGCGAGTGGACCGAGCACCACCAACAGTCCGACACTCCAGATGATCGCCCTTATGACATAGCTCGCCGTCGGCCCACCGATCATTAATGCACGCGAACTGTCCACGACGATACTGACCGGCTGGTTGTTCGCGAATCCCTGCAGCCAGCCCGGCATCTTGTCGACTGGAACAAAGATCGACGAGGCAAAGGTCATCGGGAAGAGGACCGGGAAGCTCATCACCTGGGCGGTCTCCGCATTTGGGGCCGAGAGTCCGATCAACGCGAATCCCCACGAGAGCGCGTACGCGAAGAGCAGCAGGATCCCGAGTGCCGCGAAGAACGCGACGATATTTGTCTGCAGCCGGAACCCGACCGCGAAACCGACCGCGGTAATGATCCCCACAACGACAACATTGCGCACAAGATCCGCAAAGGTCCGTCCCGCGAGCACCGCGGAGCGCGACATCGGAAGCGCCCGGAAACGCTCGATCAGACCCGTGTGCATATCCTGCGCGAGACCGATGCTCGTGCCGATAGCTCCGAAGGCGACCGTCTGGACAAAGATTCCAGGCATGAGATAGTCCACGTAGCTCACACCGGGAATCGGGATGGCCCCGCCAAAGACGTATCGAAAGAGCAGCACGAACATGATCGGCTGCACGCTCGAGAAAAATGCTGCTTCGGGAATGCGGACGTAGCCGAGCAGGTTCCTCCACGTGATGACCGACGTATCGGCAAACATCTGTCCAAGAACCTTGAGTGATGACAGCCGCCGAACAGAAGGCGGAACAAGTGATGCCTGCGTCATCGTCGTCTCCTCCCCCTTCGCCCCTTGGTGAGCACATCTTGAACCTCGGGAACCGTCTCAGCCAGCCTGCCCGTGAGCGCGAGGAACACATCGTCAAGGCTCGGCTCGCGGACCGCGAAGGTAACCGGTACGATCTCTGCCGCGTCGAGGATTCTCAGTGCGTCGATCGCAATCCGTGCACCATTGTCAACGGTGAGTTCAACATTGCTCGCAACAACGTGTGGCTCGTGCGCGCTGAGTGGCGCGAGCACACTGGCGGCGCGGACCGCCGTGTCATGGTCATTGACTCCAATGTCGAGCACGGTCGCGCCCATGGAAGATTTCAGTTCGCGCGGTGTTCCCTCGGCGATCACGTGACCCCGGTCGATGACCGCAATCTGATTCGCGAGGCGGTCCGCCTCCTCGAGATACTGCGTCGTCAAAAGGACGGTCGTGCCGCGACCGACCAGCTCTTCGATGACCTCCCAGAGCGCGTTGCGGCTCTGTGGGTCGAGACCGGTCGTCGGTTCGTCAAGAAACAGCAACTGGGGCCTTGCTACAAGTGCGGCGGCGACATCGAGACGTCTTCGCATTCCACCCGAATACGTCTTGAGCGTTCGGTCTCTCGCGTCAGACAGCTGGAACTGACGGAGAAGTTCGTCGGTCCGCACCGTCGCCCCCTGGCGGCTGAGGTGACAAAGACGTCCCACCATCATCAGATTCTCCCGACCGGTGAGGTTCTCATCGACCGCTGCATACTGACCGGCGAGACCAAACAGCGTACGTACATATTCGGGATACCTATTGACATCGAACCCAAGCAGGTACGCACTCCCTGACTCCTGGCGCAGAATCGTCGTCAATATCCGAACGATGGTGGTCTTGCCGGAGCCGTTCGGTCCGAGCAGCCCGAAAACCGTGCCAGCTTGGACCGCGAAGGATACATCATCAAGCGCGCGGATGTCTTCATTGAACGTTTTGGATACGTGTTCGACACGGATTGCCTCTGTCACCGCTCCCTCACACCCGACTCGACGCGAGTTTCAAAGACGCCGCAGTCGCATGCACGCGCCTCGACCAAACAGGAAGAGAATGGATCAACCAGGATTAGCCGAAATCATAGATACGCTCCGGATTCGCAACGAGAATCTGATTCCGCAGCTGCTCGTTCGGAACAAAAAGAGCCAGGGTGTCGACAAGATCGCCGTCGTCTGGCATCGAGCGAACGTTCGGGTGTGGCCAATCCGTCCCCCACAGGATGCGCTCGGGAGCCGCCGCGACGAGAGCCTGCGCGATCGGCACGACATCGTCATAGGGCGGAGTCCCTCCGGCGGTAAGACGCTCCGCCCCGGTGATCTTCACCCAGGCCCGTTCGTCCTTCATCAGCTCGAGGAGTTGCTGGAAGGGCTCCTGTTCGACACCCTTGGTCGCGTCGACCCTCGCCATGTGATCAATCACATAGGGAACCGGCATGTCATCGAGCATCGGCGCGTAGGTCGGGAGGTCCTTCGCGTCGAAGTGCAAGACGATGTGCCAGTTGAGTTTGGCGACGCGATGCACCAGGCGCCAGAAGACGTCGAGCTCGGGCGCTCCGCCGAGGTGTGCAACGAAATTGAACCGTGTGCCGCGTACCCCCACCTCGTGGAGCTCCTCGATCTGGCGGTCGGAGAACGACTCGTCGATCATCGCGACGCCCGCGTAACGTCCCTTGCCGCGGTTGATCGCGTCGACCATCGCCCGGTTGTCCGTGCCGTGACAGCTCGCCTGGACAAAGACCGCGCGCGACAGCCCGAGGCGCTCCTGGAGCCGCTCGAACTCCTCGAGACCTGAATCGGGTGGGATATAGGTCGAGTCGGAGGAGAAGGGAAACTTGTCTGCCGGCCCAAAGATATGGCAGTGCGCATCACACGCGCCAGCAGGTGGTTCAAACGCCGTTGGTGGATGCGAGTTGCGATTGGGGGGCGGGATCGTGGGTTGGGGATCAATAGTCACGGGGGAAAACCGTACCGTCAAAAAGCTTGCGCGCGGTGCGAATGATGCCAGAACGCGTCACCGTGGGTATCGGACCGGAAAGATCCAGCTCAATTGCGACATCGAAGGTGCCGGTCGGGTGCTCAACGACGACGACGCCGTCGCCGCGCGGGGTCAATACCGATGCCGCAGGCGTGCCCTCGATCATCGCAGCGGTCGCGACCGAAACCGCGCCGAGCACACCGATCGCATCATGACAGCGATGCGGAATGAACGTCCGCGTACACAATGAACCGCCGTCGTGGGCGCTTGCGACCATCGTCAGCTTGGGAACAGTCGACTTGGTGACATCACCGAGGTTCATTTTCGGCCCCGCCTCGAGCCGGATCGCCTCGATCAGCCTGCGCAGCTCGGTGTTCGCCTCCAGATCGGGCGGCCCCTCATAACCGGTGATACCGACCGCGTCGGCACGCATGATGACGACAGGCATGCCGTTGTCGATGCAGGTGACCTCAATTCCGCAGATCGTCTCGAGGATCTCACCTGTCGGCAACAACGCACCGCAGCTCGCACCCTGGGTCTCCTCGAAATCAATCCGGATCGATGCCGCGTGGCCGGGCACTCCGGCGATCTCTGCCTCGCCCGCATAGACCGGCTCACCATCTTTCATCGGGAACACCGCAGTCGCGATCGAATCGGTATTCACCATCCGGATCCGCACTTTGGCCCGATCACCATCGGCTTTGAACAGGCCGCGCTCGATCGCGAAGGGACCGACGCCGGCCAAGATGTTCCCGCAGTTCTGCTGGTCGGTGACAAATCCCTGATCGATACCGGTCTGAAGGAAGAGATAGTTGATATCTGCCGCAGCGTCCTTGGATTTCGAGATCACCGCAACCTTGGAGGTCAATGGATGAGCTCCGCCGATTCCGTCGATCTGGCGGGCATCGGGCGCTCCCATGATCTGGAGAATCAGCTGATCTCGTTCATCGGGATCCTCGGGAAGATCCTCCTCGAGGAAATAGGCACCCTTTGAGGTGCCGCCCCGCATCAACATGCATCGCAGTCCTGACATGGGTTCGAGTATGCCCCATCCGGGCCTGTTTGTCGATCGACACGGGAGAATCGCAGGCAGTGACCGACGCGCGTCAGCAACTCTGCTCAGCCTCGAGGGCGAGTTCAAGCCAGCTCTGCTCGGCCTCGACGAGTAGAGCTTGCACCTCGTCGAATCGCGCGCCGAACGCGGCGAGCGCGACGTAGTCCGACGTCTTACCCATCGTCTCCAACAGACCGTCGCGTTCGCGCGTAAGACGTGTGATCGATTTCTCCGCCTCATGCATCAATCGACCGAGCGTGCTCATCGATCGCGGCCGGGTTGGCTTCGGCCCTCTCGCGACGAGTGGGGAAGAATGCCCCGTGGCAACTTCTTTTGCGCCGCCAGGTCTTGGTGGATTCAACGACGTCCGTGTCAGCTCGTCGACATAGGCACTGACGCCCCCAACAACTGGCCGGACCGAGCCATCGGCCTCCACGACGACGAGTCGATCCACGCTTCGGTCGAGGAAGGTACGATCGTGACTGACCACGACGAGTGCCCCTGGCCAGTCCTCAAAGAAATCCTCGATCGCGCGCAACGTGTCGAGGTCGAGGTCGTTCGTCGGTTCGTCGAGAAAGACCACGTTCGGTCGCTGCGCGAGGACGAGCAGGAGCTGGAGACGCTTTCGCTCCCCGCCCGAGAGCGTCGATACCCGGGCGAACGGAAGGTCCTTGGCAAACCAGAAGCGCTCCATCAAGAGATTGTCCTCAGGTGATCCCGGTACGCGCCGATCCCCAGCAACGAGGTCGCGGATACGAGCACCGGGATCGAGTTCAACACCATGCTGGTCGTAGTAGCCGATGACGACCGTCGAGCCCACTTTGATCGTTCCCGTATCTGGTTTTCTTCTGCGGGCTAAAAGGTCGAGCAGGGTCGTCTTGCCACTTCCGTTGGGACCGACGATGCCAAGACGTTCGCGCGGATCAAGATCGAGTGAGACCGAATGCAAGACCTCGCGCTCCATGTTCGCAAAGCGGAAACCGAGACCCTCGACGGTGATCACCTGGTCTCCAAGACGCGGAGTTCCAAAGTCCAGTTCGAGATTACCCTGCCTAGCCGCGACGGGTTTTTTCCGCTCGATCAGCTCCCGGGCGACCTCGATGTGCGCCTTGGGCTTGCGCGTTCTCGCCGGCGCACCGCGACGTAACCAGGCCAGCTCTCGTCTTGCGAGGTTTGCCCTTGATGCCTCTGTGGCAACAGAGATCTCCTCTCTGCGCACCTTCGCCTCGAGATATGCGCCGTAACCACCCGTATGGACAAAGACATCACCCCGGTCGAGTTCGACCATCTTCGTCGCTACCCGATCAAGCAGGTGTCGGTCATGCGAGACGAGCACGAGCGCGCCTCGAAACTCCGCGAGCCGTCTCTCGAGCCAGTCGACCGCGGCGAGGTCGAGATGGTTCGTCGGTTCGTCAAGGACCACAAGGTCAGCTGGCTGGGCAAGCACATGAGCGAGCGCGACGCGCTTTGCCTGGCCGCCCGAGAGCTCGCGGACATCTTTGTCACCGAAAGCGCCGAGACCGACGCGCTCGAGTACCGCCTTTGACTCCCAACCCTCCCCCACGGCGTTGAGCAACGTGCCGGGCGCGAGTTGAGGATCTTGTTCGAGATAGCCGATACGGAGGTTTTTCGAGCGAAGCACAGATCCGCTGTCAGGAGCCGTCCTCCCGGCAATGACGCGCAGCAGGGTCGATTTTCCCGTTCCATTAATGCCGACAACTCCGATGCGGTCGCGTTCTGAAACAGTCAACGAACAGCTCTCGAAGAGCACGCGTTCTGAGAGTCTTATGGTCACCCCTTGGAGATCGACAAGAGTGGCCACGACCTCGGTAATCCTAGCGGCGGAGACGATTGACCTTGCCCTCGTTGGAAGGTCCACATGCACATCGAGTGACCAGTCGCCTAAAGTCTGTCCATGACAAATGAGATGAAACCGACGGTCACCATACCTGACACACCTGTGCCGACAGAGCTGACGATCGAGGACGAGATCGTCGGCACCGGTGCTCAGGCAGGTCCCGGGCACACGGTAGAGGTGCACTACGTCGGCATTTCATGGTCAGACGCAAACCAGTTCGACGCCTCCTGGGATCGCGATGAGACCTTCAGCTTTCCCCTTGGCGCGGGACGTGTGATCCCGGGTTGGGAAAAAGGTGTCAAGGGCATGCGCGAGGGCGGCCGACGCCGGATGACAATTCCTCCGACGCTTGGCTATGGCGCCACCGGAGCCGGGGGCGTCATCAAGCCGAACGAGACGCTGGTCTTCGTCGTTGACCTGATCAGCGTTCATTAACGGCATCGACCTCGACCAGGGCTCTTCGCGCGCCGTTACCGTTGGCAAGACCGCGCCGCGCTACATCATGGCGCTCAGGATCACCCGGGTCGTCGGACCGGGATTCCCGCCCGCGGGCTCGATGGTCACCATCAACTCATGCATCTGCGGCTCGATACGGAACGCGCTCGGATGCTTTGGGTTCGCGCCAAGCACACCGAGTGAGACCACCTTCGCGTTGCCGACGAGCGCCCACAGCTGATAGGTCTTTGACACCGGCAGCCGGGCGAGATTCGAACTCACCCAGTAGGCGTTTCCATCTGAACCAAAGATCACCGTCGCGTCGACGTCATGGGTGCTCGATGTGAGCAGTATCGATCGATGCGGATGCGCGAGCACCGAATTGACCGCTGCGTTCATGCCGAGCGCATTCGTGCTCTGGGCATGCACCCGGCTGGTGAGGTTGAAAACTTGGGCAGAGAGCAACGCGATCACCACGATCGCCGCAGCGCTCGCAAGCACGGGAGCCAAAAGCGCTCTTGAATGCCGGCCTCTGACGACACCGCGCGCAGACAGTCTCGCGAGCAACCCATCGGTAGCACCGGTCAGATCCGGGATCGGCGGAGCGATCTCGCTGGCAATCTTGTTCCACAGGCCCTCTGGGGCGATTGCGCCGCCATTCGCAAGAAGTGTCGCAACCTCCCGGTGCGCAGCGACCTCTGCGCGACAACGCGGACAGACCAGAAGGTGCGCCTCGATCTCGTCGCGCTCGGAGGCATCAACCGCGTCAAGCGCGTAGGCCCCAAGAAGCTCTTCGATCTCGTTCTCGTTCATGACTCATCACCTCTCTCCGTCACAACGCCCGAGGCGACGAGCGAACCGTGCATACGCTTGAGTCCGGATCGAATCCTTCCTTTGACCGTTCCCTCCGGTTCAGCGAGCATCGCGGCGACCTCTCTGTAGGTATGACCCTGGAAATATGCAAGCTCGATGGCCTCGCGCTCACCACTTGGCAGGCTTGAAAGCACATCGCGCAGCTGCTCGGCAACCGTAAGATCCCATATCTCGCGATCAATGTCATAGCCTGCCTCAGCTCTGTGACGCGCCTCGCGTTCCTCTCGAAGGCGCCGTGCAGAGTCTGAACGCAAGAGATCGACGGCCCGTCCATGGGTCTGGGTCAACAAGAAAGACCGAAGCGAGCCGCGCCCGGGATCGAAACGTTCTGGCGCGGACCAGAGCCGCAAGAAGATCTCCTGGACCACCTCTTCAGCCACCTGTGCGTTGAACAGCACACGACGCGCCAGTCCAAAGATGGCACCGGCATGTCTGCGGTAGATCTCCGCGAGTGCCGCCTCGTCCCAGCGCGAGATCGCGATGACCAGATTTGCATCGCTCGCAAGTGACAGGTCAGATCTCATTCTCGGTGTCATCTACCAATCACGAGAGCCCGGGCATGGCCCGAGCGCGATCTCGTCCTTGGATCGAAAATGCCCGGAACAACGATCGCTCGCGCCATCTGGCAATAATCGAGATCTCGAAATACGGCATCGTTTCCGACCACGTCGATCACTCATCTCCTCTCAGAATATTGTGGGTGTGTCTCTTTGACCGCGCGGTTCGAAGACCTATCGCACTGCACGCGGTCAGCTCAGTGCTCCCACGACCGCCCGTTCACGCGTTTTGAAGTACTACAGAAGGCTGTGGATGCCTAGTTCGAGGGCGAACCCGGAGCCGAAGCGCTCGCTGACGTGCTCGCGTCGCGGTCTCCCTCGGCGAGTCCCCTTTTGAACTCATGCGAGGCACTCCCAAGGCCGCGCGCAAGCTTTGGGATCCTTGCGCCGCCGAACACGAGCACGACTCCGACAACGATAACCACAATCAGCCCGTCGGGCCCAAGCACGTTCGCCAGCAGTCCTGCGTTCATGATGACTCCCTCTTCTCTGTCATGCCACGAGTTGGCACTCTCTACCCCTATTACGGATCAGATCCCAGCGTTGGATCAAAACCTCTCCAGTTATCTTCGACGCCTCTCAAAGATCCTGCCGATCAGGATCGAGACCTCATAAAAGACAAGCATCGGGAGTGCCATCGCAAGCATCGAAAACGGGTCCGAGCTCGGTGTGATCACCGCGGAGAGAACCACAATTGCAACGATCGCCATCCGGCGGAGACTCCCAAGCCGCGCCGGAGTGACGACGCCTGCAATCTCGAGCGAAACCAAAAGTACTGGAAATTCAAAGACCAGTCCGAAGATTGCCATCAACGAACAGATCAGGCCGATGTATCGGTCCGGGGTGAAGATGTCACGTATGCCAGGACCTCCAACGCCGTGAAGGAAGGACATGACGTGGGGAAACGTCGTCCACGCGACAAAAGAACCGGTGAGGAACAGCATCGACATCGCAGCGACGAATGGCAGCGCGTATCTGCGTTCGCTTGCACGAAGTCCCGGAGTCACAAAATTCCACAATTCGTAGAAGATCACCGGTGAACTCAAGATCAGTGCACCATAGGCGGTCACGTTCATCCGCACGGCAAACGCATCAAGCGGCCCGGTAACATAGAGCGCACAGGTGTCTGCACGTCCGATCGTCGCGCAGTAGGGACGCTCGAGAAACGACAGCACCTCGCCATAGAGCAGGTAGGCGATCACCATTGCGGACGCGAATGCACCAACGCAGACCATCAGACGACTTCGAAGCTCGGCGAGGTGCGCGTGCAGACTCATCATCTGCGTCACCGGTCGCTCGGTCTTTTGACCACCGTTCAACATCGCGCTGATGCCCATCTCAATTCATCAACACGTTGTCGCGATTCACAACAGAACTGGAAAGGTCGAGTTTTTTCGAACTTTGAGCGATCTCTGTGGGTTCGATGAGCTCGAGAATCCGATCGAGGCCAACCTTGTGCCGCGGTGCACTCACCGGGTTCCGAGGATCTTCGACCGCCGACTCGAGCGGCCCTGGCGACACGGTCGAAGGTGCGAGGGCGCCCTCTCCAGCGACAAGGTCGTCGATGAACCGTGATGCGAGCTGAGTGGGCGCGAGTCTTGCCACGGATGCAATATCGACCCCGCCAACCGATTCGCGGATCTCGCGTGCAGCTTCTTCTCGAAATTCACTGATCTGACGCACGGTCGAACCGAGTCTTCGCGCGATCCCCGGAAGACGCTCTGGTCCAAGAACCAAGAACGCGATGACAAAGACAACCGCAAGCTTTGCGGGATCAAGAATGCCCATCGATTTCGCCCTCCGACAGTGATGTTCTGGCCAGCGTCTCTGACTCAGATCGTGACGACCTCAACCGTGAAACCGGTTGCCCGACAAGGTCGTTACCGCCACCGGCCTCGCCAATGGGGATAAGCGATCACATCCGTCGTCCTCATGGTGTTCTTCGGATCAGCAAACGGATCTGGATGTCTCTGGCAGAGAATCTCTCCGATCTTTGATCGCCAACGCACAGACACAATGAGAACGGCACGCGTTCGGACCCGGTCAAATGCCGGGACCTATGCACATCGCGCGGTGGATCTTCCGATCGATCGGGACGAAGCGTCGCCTTTAGAAGGTCAACTCCGGTCAGAGACATCCAGAACGGACTTGGCTCCGTAGATAAGGCATGAGCGCAAATATCTCCCAGGCAACTCGCCGGTGGCTCCGTCTCGCGGGCGCGGCGGCACTTGTCGTCTCTGGAGCGATTCACCTCGATCTCTATCTCACCGGCTATCGCCTGATCGCAACGATAGGACCGCTCTTTTTTGTCCAATCGGTCGCGGCGATCGGCCTCGGTCTGACGCTCGTGTTCCAAGATCGCGCACTGCTCAGCGCAGCTGGCGCCGGCTTCATCCTTGGCACACTGGCGGGTTATCTGCTGAGCCGGACGATCGGGATCTTTGGATTCCATGAGGTATCGACACCGGCGGGCATCGTTTCCGAGGTTGTCGAACTCTTCGCGTTCGCACTTCTCGTGGAGGTGGCCATCAGCCATCACAACACCCGGTCGAAGATCGCACATTCGCGATTCGTCGGTACGACACGCCTTGTGCGGATACTCGTCGTTGCGATCGGCATGCTCGTGACGCTGTCCATGATCGCTGGCGCAAACGTGCGGTCTAGCTCGGTTCCAGCGACTGCAACCGGACCTTCTGTCGTGAACGAAAGGACCATCACGATCGCAAATTTTGCCTTCGTACCGGCACACATCACGGTGACACCCGGTGAAGAGATTCTCATCATCAACAGAGATTCCGTCGCCCACTCGGTGACAGAAACGACAAGGTCGGGAACCTCTTTGATGTTCAACTCCAAAAACATCGGCCCCGGTGACCGCGCCGTCATCCGCGCGCCAAAGACGCCGGGTTCGTATGCCTACTTCTGCGACATCCACAACTTCATGACGGGGGTGATCACGGTAAGGCCATAGCTCCACAGATCATCCAAACCCCCACGCTGCACCGAACTGTTCAGCTATTCCGAAAACGACAACACCGATTAGATCAAAGGAGAAAGAGCAATGGCATTAGACGAACATCGCCTCGACGAGCTCATCGAGGAATCACGAGACACCCATGCAGACGCAATGCGATCGACGAACGAGTTGATCGACGAATTCGTCGAAAGCGGACTTGAAAGCCGGGCAAGCGGCGAGATGGCCGAGGGCGAGAATCGCGAATTCGCCGAACGTCGCTCGGAAAATCTTCGGCGCAACCTCGTCGGCGTCGGAGCGGCGGCTGGGATGGGTGCCGCGATGCTTGCGTTGAGCGAGACGGCAAGTTTTGCCTCGACCTCGACAGATATCCAGATCCTCCAGACGAACCAGTCGATCGAGAATCTCGCAGTTGCCACGTACACGCTTGCGCTCACGCTCCCGTTCATCGGCGGATCGTCAGCAAACGGCGTGGTCAAGGCTTTTGTCAAAGAGACCCTTGCACAGCACAAGGAGCATGAAGCGGCATTTGCCGCGGCAACCAGGCGACTGCGCGGAGTGCCCCAGACCAAGCCAGATCCCGTCTTGTTGAAGGTTGTCAAGAGGGCAGAGCCGACTCTGACAAGTGCGGCGGCAGTGGTCGCTCTCGCGATCGAGCTTGAAGATGGGGCCACGCAGACCTATGTGGCAACGACCGGAGCACTGCGCAATATAAATGCACGCAAGCTCACCGCAAGCATCATGGGTGTCGAGGCTCAACACGTCTCGATCCTGCGCGCGGTCCAGGCACTTCTCGGTGCCAATGACGGAGCACTCATTGCGCTCCCTCCGTCACCTTTGACCGCACTACCTGCTGTCGCTGGAAGCGTCGGTTTCCCTGCGGCCTTTTATCCAATTTCGGGCGCCCGCCCAAAGACTGAAGGAGCAATTCGATGAGAAATTCACACAAGGATGCAACGCAGATGCAGATCTCGGAGGCTGAACTCACCTCGCTCACCTCTGATCTGAATGATGCCCATTACGAAACATTGTCGAACATGCACGCGACGAGAACTTCATGGAACCCGTCCCAGACACCTGAACAGATCCGTGAAGGATTCTCGCGAAGAAACTTTCTCACCCGGAGTTCGCTCTTCGCCGCCGGTGGCCTGCTCGTTGCGACAACAGGAGCAGGAGCGTCAACGCTGCCGCGCCTGATGCGAACCGACTCGCCTGCGCTGGTCGGTCGCAAAGCGACCTCAGCTCCGCTCGATGTCCGTGTCGCTGCGCTCGCGGCGAGTCTTGAGAACCTCGCGGTGTCGACCTACGGTTCCGCGCTCTCCGCGGCTACGACGGGAAAGCTCGGAGCGGTTCCGAGCGCGCTCGCAAACTTCGTTAAGACCGCGATGGCCCAGCACAAGGACCACGCGGCCGCATGGAACGCAATCATCAGCTCAGCGGGTTATGACAAGATCACCGCTCCGAATGCGGTGATCGGGGCTTCCGTTGCCAAGGCATTCTCCAAGGTGACCGATGTTCCCGGCGTCGCACTGCTCGCGCTCTCACTCGAAGAGGCAGCCTCGGCGACCTATCTCGAGGCGATCGACGTGCTCGGAGTCCACCAAGCAATTGAGACCGCAGCGACGATTCAACCCGTTGAGATGCAACATGTTGCGATCCTCAACTTCGTGCTTGGCAGATATCCAGTTCCGCAGGCCTTCGCGAGCACCCTGGGCGCAGCAACGCTCGCCCAGGGTCCCTCAGTGAAGAGGCGATAGGTACCCCTCCCTTTCCCGCCCCTGTCCCTGTGGACAGGGGCGGGTTCGCCTCCTCCGAGCGCACCTCGTCGCGGGTGAGCGCGCGCGAATACTTTCCGTCGGTGAAGACCTCACCCGAATCGATTGCAGAGAGACGCACCAAATGATTGACGATCACTGTCTTTTTTGTGCCGGTGGGACCGATGATCTCGATGATCTGGCCCGAAGAGACCTCCTCAGCAGGACCGTATTGAAAATGCACCTCGGATATGGGAGATCGAGGAACTGCCCTGTGGTCGGTCCCGCGCATCTCGCACGTTCATCACGCAAGACTCTGACCACCGCAGCCGAAAAAACGCTCCCGAGTTACACAGTATGTTCGCGACGATCAGTTGCCGTTTCCATGGCCATGACCGTTGTCCCCCGGGCCACCTGGGATTACTGGCACCGTCGTTGTGGTCGTTGGCACCGTCGTATGAAGTGCCTGCGCGAGAGCGCTAATCGAACCGGTGAGTTGATTCACCGTCGCAGCTCCAACGATCTGCCCATTCACCACACCTTGGTCAAAGCTCGACACAAACTGGTCAAATTGTTGAACCTGCTGCGGGCTTGAACCACCCGTCGGGGCAAAAAGCAGAGGCTGAAGTTGCGTGACGAGCATACGCCCGGTGGGTTTCGCAATAGTTCCATTGGTCTCGCCCGTTCCAATTTGAGCAACGAGGTCACTTGATACTTGAGATATGTTCAAAGGCGCCAGCGTCGTCGTCGTGTGCAGCGTGGTTGTCGTGTGCAGCGTGGTTGTCGGAGCCAGATTGAGACGTTTGGAATTCGATCCAAAGACAACTCCGGCAAGGATCAGTCCGACAAGCAGTCCAAGAGCTAAAAGGCCAGCAGCGATCCCAAGATTCCGAGGATAGTCTCGCATCACTCTTTTGCTCCGTGCGCTCAGTTTGGCGAACCCTGGCAGAGCCATGAACGACATCGCGGTCTTGCTAAGTACGAGCCGCTCCGTCTTGGCGACTCCGACGGAGTGCATCGGAACGGTTACATCGCTCGCGAGAGCGCCAAGTGCGAGAGCGCTGGGAAGGACCGAACCATAGTGTCGCTCAGAGAGCATCGATACCACCTGCTCAGCCGTAAGCCGATCAGATGGGTGGCGGCGCGTCATCTGTGTGAGGATCTCTTGCCACCGCTGGCCCAACTCGTTCGGGATCGACGGGGAGCGCACAAGGCGGGCGATGGCCACCTCGGAGGCAGTACCCTCGAAGGCGCGCCGCCCACTTAAGCACTCGAGCAGGACGAGCCCAAGCGAGTAGACATCCGCTGGAGGACCAACCCGCGTCCCCTGTGCCTGCTCCGGTGCAAGATAGGCGATGGTCCCAAGCGTCATTCCCGTCGCGGTCATGCCTGTGGTGTCAATGAGCTGCGCGATTCCAAAATCCGTCAGATGTGCCGCGCCACGTTGGTCGATCAGAACGTTCGCAGGCTTGATGTCGCGATGCACAACGCCATGCGCGTGCACGTAATCCAATGCAGATGCAACTCCAACTCCGATGCGCGCGACATCGACGGACTCAAGTGGACCTTCAACCAGCAGCTGCGCGAGCGTCGGGCCCTCGATGATCTCCATGACGAGATAGGCGCGACTGCCAAGCTCGCCCGCATCTAACAGACGCACGAGATTTGGATGGGCGAACTGGGCTAAGGTCTTCACCTCTGCGGCGAACCGGGCCTCGTCAGCGTGCTCGGCTCCGTGCAGAACCTTTACTGCCACCGGCCGTCCAAGGCGAGTATCGAATCCGCGATAGACCGCGCCCATTCCACCGCTACCAAGAACAGAGTCGAGTCGGTAGCGGCCATCGAGTACCTCGGAGATCAAGGGGTAGATCTCTTGCGTCACTCGATTGGTCGAACGCTTCGAGGAATCTGGCATGACCTCCCCTATCGTTACACGCTGGGAGATCGATCGTGAAGCGAGACAACCTACCGGCACCGAAAAATCAGGCCCCTTACGAAATTCGCGTGGGCCCCCACCGGAGATTTCCGCCGATTCGCCGGATTGATCTTCAACACCCCGCTCGGTAGGGCAGATGACAAATTGACTGTCACATTCATCGAAACTGGACGGGTGAGAGGCGAGTTGTGACTCAACACCAGGCGAGCTGTCACCGTTAACTTCATTGACGTGTTGAACATCTTGATCGAAACGAGACGTTGTGACACAACCCGCATGCGAAACTTTCACCATGGATGAGTCCAAGATCGACGAGGCCCTCGAGGCCGCGCGAGGAGGAGCCGAATGGGCGATTGCCGTATTGTTCCAGTCGATCCAACCCGATCTCCTCCGATTCCTCTCCTACCGGGCGAGAGATGTTGCAGACGATCTCGCGTCGGAGACGTGGCTCGCTATCGCGCAGCGTCTTCCCGGGTTTTCTGGCTCGATCTCTGAATTTCGTGCGCTTTTGTTCACCATTGCCCGGCGACGCGTCGTCGACCACTACCGAAAACAAGGCCGTCGGGCAACCTCCGTGCCGCTTGGTGAAGCCAACGACGCCCGAAGTTCCGACGACGTTGCCGAGCACGTCATCGAAGCGATCGTCTCGCAACAGGCAATCGACCGCCTCGTCGAAAGACTGCCCGAGAGTCAGGCCGAGGTGATCATCTTGCGCGTCGTGGCTGGTCTGAGCTCCGATGAGGTCGCCAAGGTCACCGGCCGCAGTCCCGGGGCCGTTCGGGTCCTCCAACACCGTGCACTTGCCCGGCTTTTGAAGGAGTTTTCTCCCAAGATGTAACGAATCTGCCGGCGATTCCGATGTACCTAGTGAGATGAAAACACCAGACGCCTTCGACGGCGAACAGCTGCTCTCGGGGGCTCTTGATCCCGACGATGCGCCCAAAGAGCTAAAGGAGCTGGCTGGCCTGATCCGGGTCGCCAGGGCTCCCGTTCAGGGGACTTCGCCCGCAGTCGACCAGGCATTCGTAGCCTCCATCGCGAACGAGGTGCGACGCTCGGCACAGCTTGGACCGGTGGCGTCACCGACCTACCTCGCTCGCATCCGTCGTCTCCCCTCGGGGCGCGTTGCTGTAGCCACGACAGCACTGATGCTCACCGGAGGACTCGCAGCCGCAGCGGCAACAGGATCACTCCCCGTTCCAGTCCAGCGCGCCGTCTCCCACGGTCTTTCGCATCTCGGAATCTCACTTCCCGACCCACAGAGCTCGAACGGGGCGCGCGCGGCTGGGAATGCGACCTCCGTCGCGACGGGCTCAGCGAAGACAAAGAACACCACAGGCACGATTGGGCTCTGCAAGGCATACCTTTACCAGTCTGGGACAAATGGTCTGCGTTCGACCAGGAACACCGCGACGGTGTCAGAGCGAGCTCGTCTTGGAAAGATTGCCTCAGGTCAGAACGAAACCGTGCTCGCCTACTGTCAGGGCCTCGTCGATCAGGCCGGACGTGGTCTTCCAGGCGCCTCGGGCGTTGCACGGACAAAGGGCCCGTCACATTCGTCGACAACGTCCCAGGGCTCGATCGCAAGTGGAAAGGTTCGACACTCGAGCAATTCCAACCAGGGAGCAAATACCTCACGATCGCCAAAGACGCCCGCGACCCCCAACGCCAAGCAATCGAACGTTACGACGAACGCCACCGGCCGATCGAGCGCTTACAAAGCGGCCTCGCCGATTCCATCCCGGCACGCAAAGCGGGTCCGCACCAAGAGACGGACGACCAAGGCCCCAACGTCGTCGACGCCAGTGAAAAGCACGCCAAGATCAGCATCGACGAGCCTCTCGACTTCGATTGACCGTGGGAAGGGGGTGTCGACTGTTCAGACAACCTTATGACCAACAGACACACCAGCACTTTTTAACCAATACACAACACAATCAACACACAAAATAGGAGAATCAAATGCGAAAGTTCTTTTTAGCAACTGCAGCGGCGCTGTCGCTTGCGGCCATCCCAACGGCCGCATTCGCCTCGAAGCCGGTGACCACCCATAACGAGGTAACCGCCAACGCGAATTCACACAAGGGCACGCCTCCGACCGTGATGTTCGTACTGCACGGATCGCTCAGTAATCTCACAGCCTCCTCAACAGGGTCAGGTTCAACAGGGTCAGGTTCGGGCGCTGGAAAGATTAGTTATAGTTCTGTGACGATCACCGTCACGAGCGCGAACAGGGACGCAACGGCACTTGAGGCACTCGGGCCGCTGACCTTTACAATTAACGCCAAAACCAAGGTAATCCTTGACCACACGACCTTTGTGGCCGGCCGTGGCATCGTCAAGTTTCGCGCAAAGAAGAATGTTGACCTCACCACCTTGACCAGCACCACACCGGCTTTCCAGGTGATCGATCAAGCTGCGGCAAAGCACACGCCGTAACGAACGGTCACCACTCCGGTGGGGAGTCAACTCCTCCGGTTGAGGGCAAGGGCGGATGTTTCGCCCTTGCCCTCTTTCTTTTGGCTCGATTGCAATGTCCAAATTCCGCTAGCTGACGGCGCCGAAACGTGCCAAGGTGACAAGGTGCTCAGCGCTTCGGAGTGTTATCGAGCAATACAGGGTCGCGAGTCGCGATTTGACGGAATGTTCTTCACCGCCGTGAGGACAACTGGCATCTACTGTCGACCGAGTTGTCCCGCAAAGACGCCCCTCGCGCGCAATGTCTCTTTCTTTCCAACCTCTGCAGCTGCACAGGGTGCGGGTTTTCGAGCCTGCAAGCGCTGTCGTCCGGGCGCCTCTCCGGGATCCCCAGAATGGAACCTGCGAGCCGACATCACCGGGCGTGCGATGCGGCTCATCGGAGAGGGTGTTGTCGACCGCGAGGGAGTCGGTGCGCTTGCCAGACGGCTTGGATACAGCGAGCGTCAGGTGTTTCGCCAGCTTTTTCGTGAACTCGGCGCCGGTCCTCTCGCGATCGCCCGTGCGCAACGCTGTGAGAGCGCGCGAATGCTCCTTGAGATGACTGACCTTCCGATGAGCGAGATTGCCTTTGCCGCGGGTTTTCACTCGATCCGCCAGTTCAATGAGACCACCAAGGCAATATTTGCCCAGACCCCAAGCGAGATCCGCCAGTGCCGCACCATTCGAACTAACCCAGCCAGTGGATCCGGAGCGATCGAACTTCGCCTCGCGTTTCGCCAACCATTCGAGCTCGAGAGTCTCTTTGGGTTCCTTGCAACAAGGGCGGTCGCGGGACTTGAGGAGGCCAATGACTCGGTCTATCGGAGGGTGCTGCGTCTACCGAATGGGTTAGCGATTCTCGAATGCTCCCGTTCGACGCTTTCGCTCGAAGATTCCACGATCGGAGTCAAACTCTGGCTCGACGATCTTCGCGATTTGACCTCAGCGGTCACACGATGCCGGCGACTGTTTGACCTTGACGCAGATCCACTCGCGATCGTCGATGCGCTTCGCAACGATCCATGTATTGGCCACCTTGTCAGATCGGCACCAGGTCTGCGACTCCCAGGACATGTCGACGCAGAGGAACTGGCAATTCGCGCGGTACTTGGACAACAGGTATCGGTCGCAGCGGCGCGACGACTCACAGGCCACCTCGTCTCAAGATACGGCGAACCACTTGCCGAGCCGTTTGGATCACTCACCCACGCATTTCCGACGTCAGCACAACTCGCCCGACTCGATGCAATCGATCTTCCCATGCCACGTTCTCGCTGCGAGACGCTGCTCGCGCTTGCCCGCTCGATTGCCGATGGAACAATCGATCTCAGCTCTGGTACAGAACGCGATCGCGTCGCTACGGACCTCGAACGCATCAACGGGATCGGGCCATGGACCTCGTCCTATATCCGCATGCGTGGGCTTGGAGATCCCGACGCGTTTCTCGAAAGCGATCTCGGAGTGCGAAGAGCGCTTGAAGGTCTCGGCCATCTTGGGGACAAGAAAAGCGCGCTTGGCTACGCCAAGGCGTGGCGACCCTGGCGCTCCTATGGCCTGATCCACCTGTGGAACGCACATTCCCAACACGACACAACGACACTCAAGGAAAGGTCTACATGAACAGGGTCATACAATCCACAGAGCGAGGACCCGCGCATCACTCGAGGTTCGCCCTACCAAATGAAGAGCGGTTCTTCTCGATCGTCACAACGCCGGTCGGAGAGTTGCTGGTCGTGAGTGACGGGTCTTCTCTTGTCGAACTCCATCTCCCCGCGGGTGCGCCGTTTGAGAAAACCACTCGCCCCTACATTCGAGACGACCGATTGCTCAAGCCCGTAGCGGACGAGCTCGCCGCCTATTTCTCCGGTGAACTCACCAAGTTCACCGTTATGCTCGCACCATCAGGCACCGAGTTCCAGCGCGCGGTCTGGAACGCGCTCTGCGAGATCGAATACGGCGCGACAGCGACCTATGGAGAGGTTGCGGCTGCGATCAATCGCCCCAAGGCCCCGCGGGCCGTCGGTATGGCCAATCATGTGAACCCGATTGCGCTGATCATTCCCTGTCACCGCGTCATCGGTGCAAACGGGGCGTTGACCGGGTACGCGGGTGGCCTCGATCTGAAAAAGGCACTGTTGGGCCACGAGGCGTCGGTAGTTGCAGGTGAACGACCGAGCTGGGCCGCGGGTGATTACCCAGCTGCTTGAGCAAAATCACCAGAGAAGAGCGGCGCGACAAAATCACGCCCATGACCGACAGCGCGAGCTGTCTCAACACGAGAGGCGGGCGCATTCGGGTATCAGGGCCGCCAATGGCCCCTGGCGGACAGAGCGCGGCAGGTAAATTGGGTCGTTCTCACCTAACATCGCTGCAAAACAGACCCCTGCCGAGGAGAGACAACCATCGATACCAGCTGGTTCCTTGACATCAATCGCTTCGCCGTGCAGACCCCATGGGCTCACCCGGTGATGAAGTTCCTCGCCGTCTACGGCGTAGGAGTATTTGCGCTCCTCGTTCTCCTCGCCTGGCGCTCGGCACGCCACAGCCCGAATGCCCCACGAGCAGTGGCGGCAACGGTCTGGGCTGCATTTGGAACCGTCGCGGCGGTGGGTATCAACCAGATGATCGTTGCCGCTGTGCACCGCGCCCGTCCCTATGCCGTGCTTGCGGGCATCGAGACACTCGTTGCCCGTTCGCACGATCCCTCATTTCCCTCAGACCACGCGATCACTGCAGGAGCCGCGACCGCTGGACTGTGGATCATCGCGCGCTACACCTCAAAAATAGTCAGGATCATTGCCGTCGTCAGTAGCGCGTTCGCGCTGCTCATCGCCTTTGCAAGGGTCTACGTCGGAGCACATTATCCAAGTGATGTCATCGTCGGACTTGCCATCGGATCGGTCATCGTGATCATCGGTTGGCTGATACTCGGTGGGATCTTGTCTTCCATCGCGAAGCTCATTGCGAAGATCCCCCCACTGCGCTGGGTGATCAGCTCGTCAAGCGGACCATACCGTAGACAGGCAGTAACACCAACACAGCCGAGTTAGTCCATCACCACGTTGTTCGCCTCAGATCTTGCTCAATAGCCATACGATCCGGATACGACGGTCGTCGTTGGGTGAGAGTTCGTCGCAACGTTCGTAGATGAGCTTTTGGGAGCATTGGCCGTCACGTACGCCGACCAGGTGCCCCACTGATCAGTTAACTTGTTGCCCTTCACCTGCCCAGGCGCGCTATCCGCGCTGAACCAGTAGAGAGCCTTGCCCGCATAGGTCACCTGCCGGATTCCTCCGGCCAGCACGACAGATCCAAGCTTTGCAGCATTGATCCCTGCTCCCGCTGTCGCCTTCAGCACACCCTTGGGAAGTGTCACCTCCGGCCAGACACTGATGCACGCGGCGCTACAACTCACCGTGGTCGGTTTCAGCGTGTACACCGTCTTTTTCTGAGCGACAAGAAGTGTCCCGAGCGAGGCATTCTTGGCCGTCGAGATCACGACGGTGGTGGGTTTGTGACTCGCCCTCTGGACTGTCTTTTGAGGCGCCGCTGCAGATGCGCATCCGCTTACCACGAGCGCAAGTGCGACCACCGCAACCAAACCCGTGTCGGGAACCCGGAATACCCGCCCCACCCGAGGTCCCGTGTTTTCTCCCCCTCTCACCTGTGCCATCCTCCCGCCTCCCTCGTCGATGTTGTTGTATCCACCAGCTGCTCTTCGACCCGATGTTCCCTTCCACTCTGTTGTACGCAGAATCGAACCATCTGGATCACTCTCTTTGCACATTGATGTCTACATGCCCGCACCTCACCCGGCGAGATCAGCCGTGACGAGCGTTACATCACCTGCATCGACGAGACCCGTCGAATGTCCCTTGGTCGCCCGGCATGGAGTGGAACGTCCCACGCGCCATAGCCTCTGACAAGATCGAAGCGTCCGACCTGCGTTGTCACACCGTCCGTAATTGTGAACTCACACCACACCTCGCCCGAACCGCCGGCATCACCGACACTCATCAACATCCAAGCAGGGCTACCATTCGCCAGCTACGCCGACACGAGGACGTGTGCTCCCGATACAAACTCAGCACTGGCCAGGTCGCGATTCCAAAGCGGCGCGCAATATGTCGCGAAACTCCAACGACGTAGTGATCTGCATCGAAAGACTTGATCGAGCGGATATCTCCACGAAAGACAGAGGAGTCTCACCGAGGTGCGACGACGTGTCGAAGGAGCCGACGCGCCAGCTCTGTCGGAGGTTGATCATTCGGCCAGATCGCCCGGATCGATCGCGTCAGGTTGAGGCCACGTACTGCTACCGCGACAAGCTTGCCCTCGGCGAGATCGGAACTCACAGCAAGTCGACTGAGAACTCCCGGCCCGATCCCCGACGCGACAGCGGCTTTGATTGCCGTCGTGGAGCCGACTTCCACCAGTGGAACGACATGGTGACCAAGCTCGGTGAGCTCGCGCTCGAGAACCTCGCGTGTTCCAGAACCCACCTCCCGAAGCACCAGTGGAGTCGCTGTGAACTCGGAGATCTCTACCGGTCGCTTGACGCCCGCCCAGCGATGCGAGGGCGCCACGACAACGAGCAGGTCATCGCTGCGGATCACACTCGATCCGAACTCACCCGGAACGCTCCAACCTTCGATGAACCCAAGATCTGCCCCGCGCGCCCGCATCGTTTCGACAACGTGCTCGGAGTTTCCCATCTGCAACGAGACCACAGCATCGGGATCACTGCGTCGAAGCCAGTTCAACCATTCGGGAACGAGATATTCCGCGACCGTCATGCTGGCAATGATGCGCAGCTGTGTCCTTCCCTCTGACCGGGCGGCCGTCACCGCAAGGAGAAGATTCTGCGCATCCGTCAGCAACGCCTCGCTCCATTGGACAACGACGACACCCGCCGCGGTCAGACGGGCTCTCCCCACCGACCGATCCAGCAGTCCAAGTCCGAGTGCGTGCTCGAGGGATCGAAGACGGGTGCTCGCGGCCGGTTGACTCACCCCGTGCGCCTGCGCGGCCCTGCGGATCGAGCCGAGTTCGGCCACGCTGCGCAACAGATCGAGAGAGCGGAGATCGGGAACCGGCTCACGCAAAGGCATAACGTAACCTTATACCCCCACACTGTTTTGCCACCTTTTCCCAAGCATGATCTCAACCGACACTTGGGAATGCTCAGTCTTTCCAAGCACAACGCCGACGCTCCTCAAAGCCCGGGTCGCGCTCGCCCAGTCTTGTGGAGCCGCGACAAGATCACGGGCATTGCGCCTGGACTCGGGCTTGCGCTCGCCGTTGCCGTTGTCGCGACGTTGCTTGGACACCTTGCGCCAACCGTCGGAGCACCGGTCTTTGCCGTTGTGCTTGGCATCGTCATTGCAAGCACCCATCCGCTCGCCGAGCATATTCGTCCAGGGCTCAAATTCGCCGGCAGGACGGTCTTGCAGAGTTCGATCGTCATCCTCGGATTCGGACTCTCGTTTCGCGAGGTGCTCTCCACTGGTGCCTCTTCATTACCGGTGCTGCTTGGCTCGCTCGCGGTCGCGTTGATCGGAGCTCCACTCATCGGGCGCGCCCTCGGCATCAACCGAGACCTGCGCACACTGATCGGAGTCGGCACTGGAATATGCGGCGCATCTGCAATAGCCGCGACCGATGCCGTGATCGGCGCCGCCGCGGTTGATGTCTCCTACGCGATCGCGACAATTTTTGCCTTCAATGTCGTCGCAGTACTCACCTTTCCCTCACTTGGCCATCTGCTGCATCTTTCGCCGCACGGCTTTGGCCTGTGGGCCGGCACCGCGATCAATGACCTATCATCGGTAGTCGCCGCTTCATCGATCTTTGGCCACGGCGCCACCTCAACCGCCGTGGTGGTGAAACTCACACGGACGCTGATGATCATCCCGATATCGATCACCCTCGGCCTCTTGAGAATGAGATCGGCTCGAAAACTCCATCAGAACAATTCACGTTCGTTCACGCTGCGACTTGTGCATGGTGCACTTCCGCTGTTCATCTGCTGGTTCCTTGTGACGGTCACCGCAAACACGATCGGCATTGTTCCTTTTCAGTGGCACTCGGACCTCAACAAGACCGCGCAGATCCTGATCACCATCGCGCTTGGCGCGATCGGCCTCTCGACGCGTGCGCGCGATATATACCAATCAGGGATGAGACCGCTCGTCCTCGGCGCGATGCTGTGGATCTTGGTCGGAGTCTCGTCGATCGGGCTCGAACACCTCTTCAGGCTCGGAAACGCGTAGGACCTTTGAGCCCTGATTCGTTATTCGGGTCGCAGCACGCGCCCTGGCACAACAACGGTATTGGCAAGATGTCCAAACATTGCGATCAGCCGTCTCGTCACCTCACTGGGGAGCTCGCCCGCATTGAAGGCTTTGATGTTCTCCTCAAGATGCGCGATATTGCCCGTTCCCACTAAAACGACATGCACGCCAGGTTCATGCGCGGCAAACCGGTATGAGATGTCGGTCAGCGCGACGTCAGATCCGAGTGATTCGAGAAAACCCCAAGGATTGTCGCGTTCAAATCCTTCAACGGTTACAGCTCCTGATTCCACGAGGCGAACCAGATCCTCGACGAAGAGCTCAGGACGACTGAACTGGTTCCGAGCGGAGGCCATGACCTCGACCGCCACGTTGTTGCGGATGGCATCACGCAATACCTGTTCGCGCGCCGACTGATTGAACAGATTGAACCCCACCATGACGACATCCCAGATGTCATCACCGAGCGCCAGCTGGAGCATTGCGTGTGTCGAATCCGAGCTGTTGCGCTCGGAGATGCCGAGAAATCGCACGAGTCCCGAATCTTTCAGCTGCACCAGCTCGGGCACGAGCTCTGTCTGGCAGTACTCGTAGTCTTTTCGGCTCACGCCATGCAGGTGATACACGTCGAGCACGTCGACACTGAGTCTTTTGAGCGATGCCTCGAGCGCCGGACGCAGCTCTTCGCGCGCCAAGAGTGATCCATCTTCAAGGCGCGGATAGACCTTTGACGAGAACACCACCTCGTTGCGGTGTTCCGCGAGCGCCTGGCCGAGTACCTCTTCTGTCCCGTAGTTATCCGCGGTATCGAAATAGTTCACCCCAAGTTCGAATGAACGCTGGATGAGTCTGCGGACCTCGTCAACACTCGACCCGGTCGCGAGGCCGAGTCTGCTCGCGCCACCACCACCGAGGCCGAGACTGCTTACCATAAGCCCGGTACGACCAAAGGTGCGGTAGTTCATCACACGCACGCGAGCGATATCTGGTACGCGGCTGTTGCCGACCCGATCGCCGAAATCATCACAGTCTGAGCTTTCCTAACTGATTGGGAGTAGATACTGAACCGGAACTGCTAATTCTCGAAGTGTCTTCCAGCGACGACCACGCCATCGACGTGATTGTTCTTCTTGCTGTGTCCGTGAAGCGGGCTCCCATCAGGCCCGACGCGCATCCGATCCTCGGAGTCGAAGCCACCGACGCGGAACATCACGAGGTTCTCGTCACCAGAACTCAAGAACCTATAGAAAGCTCCCCTTGGCAAAAACACCCCGTCATAGGGATTCGCGACAATCTCCTCCTCGCCGTCGCGACCCAGATGAAAGGTTGCCTGTCCGGCAAGTATGAGAAAAAGGTGGTCTTCCCGAAGATGCGTATGCGACGCATTTTCGCCACCCTCTGCGTAAACCTTGACCCGCGCGGCGAATCCCTCCGTCTTTGCGAGCACACTGTCGAATCGGCCCGCAGACAAAGTCGGTGCATCTTTCAACGTGAATCTCTGAGCAGTGGGATCTTCCACGATGCCTTGGGTTTCAAGCCCTTCGTCGATCATCTCAATGACCTCCTTTGAATATTGCCCGTGAGACCGAGACAGCCCTTTCGAAAAGACCTCTTTGCAATCGCCGAGCCGTCAGAGTCGCCTTGTCCTCTATAGCGAGAACCCAGGCGGCCTTCCGAGATGGAGCACGCTCACCCCTCCATAGGCGATCCCAAACATGATCAAGCCTGCGAGGACGCTGCTCCTCAGCGACCAGCGGCGGAGCACCAGTAGATAGACAAAGACAAAGATCGGGTCCACGATCTCGTAGCCCAAAATGCCAATGAATGCGGTCAGCGTGAATGCTCCGAGCAAGGCAATCCAAAGATAGATGGCCTCATGTTTTCTTCCGTGGATATGACTTTCCTCTTGCCAGGTCTCGTCGGGCGGAGACCCATCGCCGTACTCTCCACCACCAGGTGCAAGTCCGCCGCCTCCACCAAAGGCAGCGGGCGGAGCCTTGACGTCGACCGCGACGGAGCCTCCAAAGGTACCTTCGGCGGCATCGACATCGCCGTCGACCCGGCGGATCTCCTCGAGCTCAAGCTCCTCGACTGCATGCACCAGACTCGGGTTGGCACTGACCTTCGCACTGTGCGCAGCCGCGGTCATCACTGCTCGTTCAGGAACTCCCACCGTGAACCGCCGAAACCGCGGGCTGAACCCGGCGATCAGCTGGACAAGACCGATGACAAACACTGCGGAGCCGATGATCTCGGGACCAAGGTTCGCCGGACTGGGATATTTGCGACCCTGGATGACATAAAGCGCCGAGCCCACGACCCAGATGATGTCAAAGGTAAGTTCACCCCACGATCGCGAAGGAGTGGGCCGCGATCGAAGTACCTTCAGCTGCTCCTTGGTCGGTAGATCCGCGCCCTCGACCGTGGTCTCCTTCACTGCCTCGGCTAGCTGCTGACGGCGGCGGTGGCGGATGCCCGCAGCAATCACGGCGATGATCAATGCAATCAGCACGTCACTGAGTGGTCGTTTGAGAAAATTCCAGCCATAGATCGACGAGGTGAGCACGAGATTGTTCTCTGCAATGCCTCCAAGGACCAGACCGACGATGACCGCCGGTAGGGAGTACCCAAAGCGACGCATTGCGACTCCGACCCCACCCATGAGGATCATCAGATAGACCTGGAGGTAGATTCCGGTCGACTCAAAGGCCCCGAGAGAGGCGAGACAGACGACAAACGGGACGAGAGTCCGGCCAGGGATCCGGGTGACCTTTCCAAGTATCGGTGCCATCGCAAGGCCCACCACGCTTGCGAGAAGACTTGACACCGCGAGCACAATCACCATCCAGAACACCAGCGAAAGGTGGTCCTGCAACATCGGCGGACCCGCCTGGAGGCCGAGAATCGAGAACGCGGCGAGTACAACCGCCATCGCGGGGCCGTTTGGAATTCCAAGGGCAACCGTCGGGATGAGCGAACCGGCCTCCTTGGAGATCGAAGAGGCCTCGGGCGCGATGATCCCTTCGGGAATTCCCGTGCCAAATTGCTCTGGGTGCTTCGAAGTCTGCATCGCCTGCCCATAGGAGAGAAAGTTCGCCGCGGTCGAGCCAATTCCAGGAACGACGCCGGCAAGAACGCCGATGATCGATGATCGCAACGTCAACCACGGTCGGGAGATGACATCTTTGATACCGACGAGAACCTGCGCGCGAACCTCGCGTGACAAGACAACATTTCCTCCCGAGTGCACCTTCGCGTTCTGTGCAAACAAGATGTACATCTGGCTGATTGCGAAAAGACCAATTGCGGCGGTCGCGATATTGATTCCGTTATAAAGCCCCAGATTGCCAAAGGTAAATCGAAGCGAACCGGTGCTCGCAGCGGCGCCGACAAAGGCAAATAGATATCCCAGCCCTCCCGAGAGCAGACCTTTGGTTACCGAGCCGGCTTGGAGCTGACCAATCACGACAATCGCGAGGATCGCGAGGAGAAAGTATTCCGGCGGGTGGAAAACATTCACCATCCGCAACATCACCGGAATCGCCGCGACCATGACGAAGGCACCAAACCAGCCACCAAACGTCGTCGCCGCTGCAGATATTCCCAGCGCCCGTCCTACCTCGCCGCGCTGGGCCATCGGATACCCATCGAGACACGTCGCGGCGGACTCTGGAGCGCCAGGGGTATTGATCAGAATCGCTGTTGTCGACCCCGCGTAATAGATAGCCGAGTGCGAGGCAAGCAACAGGCCGAGGCCAACGACCGGCGTGACGTTATAGAGAAATGGCAACAAGACGACGAGCAGGACAATGCCTCCCAGTCCAGGAATCGCACCCACGATGACTCCGAGGATGGTGCCAAAGACCACGACACCGATCGCGGCGAGCGAACCAAAATCTGCCCAGCCGGCCCCAAACGCGTTGATGTAATGCATAGACCCCAGCCTTCCTGTTCAACCAGAGATATTCCGTGCGGAGGATGCGTATGTGCGGGCAGAGACATAGATGGGCCAGCACGGATACGGGCACCTCTCCTGGCCCCGGGCGATAGAGAGCCTGGGACCCGGAGAGGTTTCCAACTTTGTTACGAGGCGATTCCAGTGCTGAGCGGGAGGTACTTGCGCAACAAAGCGATCGTCTTCGCCTGAATGCCGTATTTGACGGCTGCCTTTTCCGCCGCGGGAGACTCATATCCGAGCTGGATCCGGGCGTTTGTCATCGCAGTCTTGTAAAAGCCCCCATTTTCCGAGGCATGGATCGCAGCCGAGAGCCAGAATGTCTCCGCCTTGGTCAGTCCTCCTGGTCCAAAGATGCCGGTTCCGGCATCAAGCGCGGTTGCATCCGCGACCAACGCGGGCGCACCTACCTTTGGTGGGTCCTTCTTGAGCAGTGTATAAAGCGTCGGAATCCGCGGGTTCGCCTTCCACTTGTGATCCATCGAGAAGGAGAAGATCACCTTTCCGCCACCAGATGTCGCCCACGTCGCGAATCCTCCACCCCAGGACTTCACGGTCGTCGGACCGTCACCGCGCTGAATTCCAGCAAGCTGATCGGTGGCGTTTCCATATGAGGTCAAATCCGTTGACGGGATGTGATAGAGCGTGAAGAACAGAGGACCTGGTACGTCACCAACGGATCCAAGCTCTTTGATCGGTACCGTGTGGTCCTTGATCAATGTGTAGATGCTCGTCAGCGCACTCTCTACCGGCTGTGGCGCGCTTTTCGAGGCGTAGAGCACCTCAGCACTTCCCTCTCCGGGGTACCCTCCCAGCCACGTCACCGTCGCCGGGTTCACGCTGTTGTTCGGGACCTTCTCCCAGAGGTTTGCAAGCGCGCCCTCAACGTCTATCGTGCCAATAACCAGTCCCGTTGGAACGGCATGGTTGACGTAGTTCCAGGCGAGCAGCTGTCCACCACCAGGCATGTCGACAACATCGACCTTTGCGTGAAGGAAGCTGGCAATCCCCGGAGCCACCGCACGTGCAAACAGGTCGTGGTTCGATCCGGCTCCGCCGGATGAGACGAGGTCAATCGTCGTACCGACAAACGGATTTTTTGGTTTTTTCGACGACGCGTTCGCCGCCTGCATTGCAACCGTGCCGACCCCGGTCAATACGACGACCGCGACACCTGCAAGTCTCATGCTCAGTCTTGATTTCAATGAACTCCCCCTCATCCGACGTTTTCACAGGCACAAATCCTTGTCCTGTGCCCCTCTTCATCCCCGGTACTCAAACCACGTGCGATTGCCCGAACAAGAGTCCGGACAACGCCTGAACCGACACACCAAAGAGATCCCGCGCCGAGGCGTAACCGCCCAACTCGATCATCTGCGCTTTGGTTATTCCAATCAAGCATCGTCTGCAAAACGGAGCGTACTTGCACAATTTCTTACATGTCAAGGATATTGCGAATCGTAATTTTTAGATGGTGATGCGACAGATCATCTCGCCCGTAAGGCGTGGGGAGTCTCGAAGGCGGGTGCTCAATGCGTCGCGATGCTGCCGGGACGTATCTACCCCCATCCGTCGACTCATATTGTTGAGAAGGTCGCGGGCCGGTGTGCCAAAGAGAGAGCCAGAACGTAAATGGAGGGGTCATCTACGCGAAAAGTTGCATCAACAAAACGCACGATCACGCCATCATCACCAACAAAACAGCACATAGACTGGACTTTCCTCAAAAGAGGTCGCCAGCCGAGAGATCCGCTCATCAACTCTGCGAACGTCAAACTTTGAGATCTCAGGTGGTAGACAGGGACCGTTCACCACCATCTTTCGCAAGAGCGACGCGCAAGAGTGCCGTGGGTCTCGGCCACGACCTGGAAGTTCGACAACCCGCTCGCAAAAAACTCGGGTACGTCATACACGGACTCCGACGGAACTCTGAAATAAATTTCTGATTACCCTTCTCTGCAAATGTTAAAATTTGTTGCATGAGCACGATGCGAGAGATCGCCGATGAGGTCGGCTGCTCGATCGCGACCGTTTCACGGGCGCTCAATGGCGGAGCGCGAGTCGACGATGCGACCAGCGGGTCAATTCAGGCGGCTGCGAGGCGCCTTGGCTATCAGACCAAGCGTGCGGCGAGAAAGTCCGCAGCCAAGGGCGCAACTCGGACCATTGGTCTGTTGATCCCGACACTCGAGAAATTCAACTACACGCTGAGCATGTCGCTCATGCAAAAGGTTCTAGCGCAGGCAGACTATCAACTGCTGCTGAGTTGTCACGGTGAAGATCCCGAGGCTGAGACGGTGCTTCTGCGGAGTCTGATCAACCACCCGGTCGACGCAGTTGTGCATGTTCCCTCCGGGCGGGGCGGGGCAGCGACGCTGCTCGGGGAAGAGCTGCGCATTCCGGTTGTTGAGTTCTATCGAAAATCACAGGACGCCAATGTGGAAGCCGTTGTCGCCGACGATGAGCTCGGGAGCTATGAACTCGTCCGCCATCTCGTAGATTTTGGTCACCAACGCATCGCGCTCGTCGCAGATGACAAGAGCCACAGCTCAAGCATCTCAAGAGCTGATGGTTTTACGAGGGCGATATCGGACTCGGAACTGTCGATCGATGAATGTCCAATGTTTTTTCGTCCAGAGCTCGAATTCACCCGGGCGCGCGACTGGGGACAGAGCGCGCTGGAACAGATCCACAGCATCGATGCAGCCATTCGACCAACCGCGGTGCTCTGCACGAGCACGCACGTGGCGCTTGGCGTTGTGGAGGGGTGTCGCCACCTCGGGATCGATATCCCCGTAGAGATGTCGATCGTCGCGTTTTCGAGCGCAGAATGGCTCGATATCTGCGACCCCCCACTCACTCGGTACCAGAATCCCTTGAAGGAGATGGGACTTATGGCGGCGCAATTGCTCTTGAACCGGCTGGATCTACCGGCGTCGACAGATCTTGCACCAAGCAGCGTGCGTTTTGCAGGAAAACTCATGGTTCGAAACTCCGTCGCAGAACCCAAAGATGCGCGCGTTCGTTCGCTGAGCTGATAGATCTTTTGCCCGACGAGAGCCTCGGTAAATCTCCTCTCGTGCGCGTGTCGCTGGATCATGAAGTCACCGAGCGATTGTTCTCGACTCTCGGTCAATAGTGTTGGCCAGCACTTTCTTTGCGCCCGTGTGAAGCGCGCCCTCAACCGCGTCCATTGCGATCAAAACGTCACCTGCAATAAGATGTTCGCCATGTCTGAGACAGATGGTGAGCCACCGGTGGTGCTCATTCGTCACAACGCAACTCCTCACACGGTTGAGTGCGAACCCAAAGATGACGGGGCTGTTCCCGACGCCGCATCATTAGGTCACCTATGGCAGAACTTTTGGGCTCGTCGCGATCACGAAGAGCGCAATGCGCTCGTCCTCGCCTACGAGGGAATCGTTCACACCGTCGCCACCCGTCTACCCGCTGATGTTCGCGCGAACTGGAGTCTGGGTGATCTCAAGAGTTCTGGACTTCTCGGACTTATCGAGGCAATAGGCCAGTTTGACGAGGACTCTCAGATCTCGCTCTTTCCCGCTTACGCTCAACAGCGGATTCGGGGAGCAATCTACGATGAGTTGCGCCGACTAGATTGGCTTCCCCGAACGATCCGTCGTCGCGTGATTACCTATCGGGCGGCAGTAGACGATCTCATCAGCGAGCTGGGCCGCATGCCAGATCGCACAGAGGTCATGAGTTCGATGGGTGTCGACCCGAACGCGGAGCGCGAGCTTGAACAGCAGGTCCGGTCTGCCCAGCTCACCCTCTTTCTCCGGTCCGAAGACGAAGATGATTGGTCCGCCGCCTATCGTTCGATTGATCAGCTTGTCTCAGACGTAGCCGCGCAACCGGGGTCAAGATTCTTGGCGCATGAACGCATTTCAACGTTGCGAACGGCAATTACAAAACTCCCCGAGCGCCAGAGGACAGTGGTGACACTGCATTTTTTCGGGGGCCTTACGCTTGAACAAATTGGCGCACTCCTCAGCGTGAGCAATTCACGGGTCGCTCAGATTGAGGTTGCCGCAATCAAGGCGCTCCGCTACCTGATGCGCGGAGATAATGATTCCCCGTTCTCGGCATCAATCGGTTAGCAAAAATAACCGCGAGCTCTTTTCCGCAGTGACATTTCAGATGCATTGGGCCAGATGCATTGGGCCAGATGCATTGGGAATGAGGGGGCGAGACCGACCGATGTCCAAGATGACTCTCGGATCCCCTCAACATCGAGTTGCTCAAAGTACCCGGTCCGCCTGACACAGCACTTGCAAATAGCAGTTGGTCACCCGACCTCGCGCCCCCAATGCAACCAAGTCAGGTGCAATCTTTCGCCGACGCACTGGTCACGAGACCCAAGGAAAATGATTCCAGCGCGTAGATCTTGCTCCCAACCGAAGTCCAAATGACCTCCAAAGCACAGAATCTCGCTCAAAGCCCATCCGCTCGGCGGAACCAACGATCGAGGCGAGAATTCCCGACTCGTCTCAGCACCCAGAACGTAATACACCAAGAATCGCGCGCGCTGCGCAATCTAGCGTTCAACTCCAGCCGCGCGAAGTGCTCAAAATGTCTTCAACACAGACCGGGCGCTCGCTGGCGCGATCAGCCCCTCGCTTTGAGTTGCATCTCGAGTTCGCCAAGCACGCGATAACAGTCGAGCACGCCAGAGACGCTCGAGTTCGGTTCCCTCGATTCGCGAATCGCCGAGATGAACTCTCGATCCTGCAGTTCAATGCCATTCATGGACACCGCGACCTTGGAAACATCGATCTTCTCGTCGTTGCCATTGTAGAGATCGTCATAACGCGCGATGTACGTTCCATTGTCACAGATATAACGAAAGAATGCACCAAGCGGTCCATCGTTGTTAAAGCTCAGAGAAAGGGTGCAGATCTTTCCGCCATCGGTGAGCAGTTGTATCGACATGTCCATCGCGATCCCAAGTTGAGGATGCATCGGGCCCTCGACCGCGTTGGCGACGACGACCCTCTCGCCCGTCTGGTACTGGAAAAGGTCAACCGTGTGCGCGGCGTGATGCCAGAGGAGATGGTCCGTCCAGCTACGTGGCTGACCGAGCGCGTTCATGTTCGTGCGGCGAAAAAAGTAGGTCTGCACATCCATCTGCGAGATGGACAGTTCCCCCGAGGCGATCCGGTTGTGGACCCACTGATGAGAAGGATTGAATCGACGCGTGTGTCCGACCATGCAGGTGAACCCCGTCTCACGCTGTACCCGCTCGACCTCGAGCGCATCCTCCCAACGGTCACACAGCGGAATTTCAACCTGGACATGCTTGCCGGCTCGCATTGTGGCAATCGCCTGCTCGGCATGCATCTGGGTCGGAGTGCAGAGGATCACCGCATCGACATCATCACGAGCAAGCGTCTCGTTCAGATCTGTTGACGCATGAGATGCGCCGTACTTCGCAGCGACTTCCTCTGCCTGCTCGAGTCTCCTGCTCACGATCGAGGTGATCTCAACATCATCGATGTTGGAAAGACCGTCAAGATGTTTGATTCCAAAAGCGCCTGCACCAGCAAGAGCTACTCGCATTCACGTATTCCTTTCAAAAAATCAGTCGAGAAATCCGGTCGACAAAACGCCACCCGTCAGGTTGCGGCCTCGCGCGGCTTGACGAAACAAAGCCTCACCAGTGTAAATCCCCATGCGAGGTCCACGGGTACAACGATGCTCTTCATCGCCATCTGGCGAGCCCAGTTCGGGTGGGTGAGAGGCCCTTGCGCATATCCCGATACGTACCTGACCAACTGGCTCGCCAGGATCGAACCACGATTTGGATCACTCGAGGAGCTCTCCGAGCGACATCGCTCCGAGGATCTCCTCGACCTCTTTCAACTCATCAGCGCTCAGCGATTCAAACAGGGTGGCCCAGCTCGTCGGAGTCGCCTCGAGGTGGTGCGCAACGACCTGGAAGAGCGCCAACCTCGCCATGGCGCGCTCTTGCGCACCAGGTAGCGGCGGGAGCACGGACGTCGAAGTCCCGATGACCAACGCGATCGCCTCGTCAATATCTTTGCGATTGAACATCCTCGATGCATCGGTCCAGTCGCGGAAATAGGGGTCTTGCGCGAGCAGTTCGACGATCTCTTCGGCATTGCTCGACGGATCAGTCATGAATGCCTCCGATCTCGTGCCATCGTCCCTCGGGAAATCTGCCCACCACCGAGACCCGATCCTCTCGGCAAGAACTGGACATCGGCACACCTCGCGCGCTGCTCTCGATGAACGGCTCGCCGGGCAAGGTCTTTTTAGACCTCGAGGAAGCCCTACGAGGGAATCGGTGGGGCCTCAACGGTCTCAAGCTGGTCGATCCAGTCGAATCCCAGCTGCGCGACCTGTCGCGAAGTCGCGCTGATGAAACGCGTCGGAGCGTCACCGGTCTGAAAATGCTGGTGGATCGCGAACGCGGGGATATAGACGAAGTCACCACGCTTCCACTCGAACCTCTTCGGCTCCTCGGACCAGGTGAAATCAATTGTCACATCCGCATCGAACTGCGGATCCCAATGAAGGTCATAACCGGATCCTTCGATGATGTACAACATCTCCTCTGTCATGTGGCGATGCCTGCCGGACTTGCCACCAACCTCGAGATACTGCTGGTACATATCGAGGCAGGGCTCGGAGGTTCCCATCTCGCCGTTGACGAGATGCTTGATCAACCCCTGCGGGCTGCGCTCCCAGACCTGCTCCTCCGCTGGCACCGCCTTGTGCAACGTCTTCGCGGTCTCCCGGCTCCTCTTGCTCCGCTCCAGAGACTCCGCGTAATAGGCAGGCCCGGTCTTTCCGAGCATTGCTCGCTCGCGCTCACTTGCCATGGTCATTAGCTCCTCGGTCGTGATGGAAATGGTCTTCAAACTCGGATGGTTGCTCTCTCGCAGACAAATCAGTAGCCCTCTGGTGGCTCCCAGCCCTCAAAGCCAGGAACGGGCTCGGTCGGAGACGGCTCGACGAACTTCTGAAACAGAAGGTTCGCGAACAGATAGATCGGCTTTGACTTCATCACGAGGCATTTCGCGGGGTTTTCCGGGTCTGCGTTGAAATGCTGATGCACACAGCCAGGCTCGACAATGCAGATGTCACCGGCCTTCCAGTCATAACGGATTCCGTCGTGGATGTCATAACCCTCGCCATCGAGGATATAGAACAGCGCGCCATTCATATGGCCATGCTTCTGGCTATAACCTCCGGGAGAAAATGTCTCGACGTGGGTCTCAAACAGCTGGGTCGTCGAAACCTTGCCGGGTCGGACAACCGACTTTCCAAAAAACTGGGGTCCGCCGTGATAGTTCAGTAATGACTCAGGATAGACACGCGGCTGGCTGAGCAGTGTCGGGAGAAGATCGCCATACGCACCCCGGAGCTCGCGCACGAAGGTCCGATCCTTGGTCGAATCGTGTTCATTTGCAATGTCCCGGGTATTAAAAATCTCGGCAATTTTTTCTTCGGCCGTCTTGATCTGTTCGAGACTTACGCCCTCAATCGTCATCCGTGCTCCTCTTTCATCTGGCGGGTTTGAAACAGCAAGCGTGACCAGGAATTACAGCCAATCGAGGGACACGGATCCCGTGGCCCTCGTAACCGGGTCACCCTGGGGCCCGCACCGAACGGTCTCGATCTTACGCATAGCGAAGGATATGGGCAAGAACGGACTATCTCCGTAAATTCGCGACTCGGGCCATCCCGACACATTGAACCGGGTCACACAACTCACCGGCAACGTCTCACTTCACCCGTACGGGCGGCCTAAGATAACGGCTCTGACTGACTCTCTGACACCTGTCTCTCGCCAAACGCCGCAAAGACCACCCTGTGAGGTCGAACGCATTCAGTCCGTCTCGTACTCGTCGGTCAACATCGAGTAGTAGCGCCATGTGGCAAGCATCCCGACCTCCCCTCCTGCGGAGCCCCTTCCTCTGTTCGTCTCCTGGGGCTTTTTCATGAACTCAAGATCGATCTCAGGAATCGGCTGTGGGTCTCCGAGGAGATAGGCCTGATAGTTCATCGTGGTGATCTCGTCGAGCGCGATCGCGCGTACCGTCGCATCTTCGATGGAACTGCCCACGACGCTGACGCCGTGCCCGCGCATCAGCGCGACCTTCTTCGTCCCCATGAACGTTGCAAAATCCTCTCCGAGCTCATCGTTGAGAATCCTGATCGAGCGTTGGTAGGTCTCCACGCCCTCGATCGCAAGGTTGATCCCGGTGCCATAGGCGGAATAGATGGGAAGAACCGGCTTGTTGCAGATCGTCAGCAGCACCGCTGGCCTCGGATGGATGTGAATCACACTTTGCACCTCAGGGTTCTTCTTGTACATCCAAAGGTGCAGGTAACTCTCACTCGGTGGCTGGAGACCGTCAGGACCCCAGATCTTGTTCGCATTGAAATCGACCTCGATGATGTCCTCGGGACGGGTGTAACGCACCCCTACCTCGTCGGGCCCCTTGGCCTTGATGAGCATGGATTCCGTTCCGGGGATCCGGTAACTCACGTGTCCAAGTGCCGCATGGGTCATATCAAGCTTGCCCATAATGCGACACGACCGGGCGATTGTCTCGCTGATCTCTCGACGCTCGTCAGCAGCTAATGCCATCTTGTCTCTCCTCTGTCACACATTGATATTCTCAGACCCGATAGAAAATCCCCAGGTCAACGATGACCCTCCCGGACGGCGCACCGATAACTCGAGCGCCTACAACTCGAGGGTAGGTGGGTAGAAGATCTCGTCGAGTTCAAACTGCCTCGGCGTGAGGCCCTGCTCGAACGAGTACTGCGTGATCGTCTCGAGTATTGGGCGCTGGGAGACCACGCCATAGGTGAACAGGTCCGTATTGAGTGCCCTCTCAACCGATGGATCGACGAGACCGGCATCGAGGAAGACCGAGAGACCGGCCGTCTGCTGCGCGTGGGCAATCTGTTTTGCCTCAAGAAACATTGAATACAGATTCAGCGCGACCCACGGATAGGCCGCGACAATGTCCTTGCGCACGACAACGCAGTGGTTGATCGGATAGAAACCGGTCTTCTGGAAATAGCGGACTGCCTCTACGCGGCGGTCGGGAAACAGTGTGTGGATCTCCTCGCCGAGGGTGAGGTCGGCGCGCGAGCGATCGATCAGGTTGCGATCGGCAATGTAGAGGAGTGTCGCGTCGACGCCACCGTTCATCAGCTGTTCACCGATGTTCGAGTTGCGGTCCATGTAGTCAAGACGGACCCCGGATGGCGGACTAAACCCGGTAGCACCACCGTGACTCTGTTCCGGGGGCCGCTCCATGAACCAATGCAGATCCTCAGGCATAACCCCGAACTCGTGCCTGAGGATCCCGCGTGCCCAGAGTGCAGCGGTCTGTTGGTACTCGGGTACGGCGACGCGCTTTCCCTTGAGATCTTCCGGGGCCTTGATGCCGGCATCCTTTCGCACCAGTATCCCGGTGTGGAAGAACTGGCGTGAGGTAAAGATCGGAAGCGCCACCCAGGTATCGTCCCCAACGGACCGGGCCGCGAGCAACGAACTCATCGACATCTCCGAGACCTCAAACTCCCTGTAGTGCAGCTGACGCCAGAACATCTCGGAGGGATGCACCTTGGTCACGCGAACGTCGATTCCCTCGGCCCTCACCGCGCCAGCGTGAACCGGCTTGGTCCGGGCGTTGTCAGAGAGGGCCACCCCTAGTTCGATATTCGGCATCTCGATCCTCTTTCTCTTGTCACATGTCGACTCGACGTCGATCCCTCTGTCGGGCCCGGCTGCTGGTTTCGAAAACCCCGGCGCCTACTCGCGATCAGATTGGACCGGATTCGCCGACCCGCCCTGCTTAGACGCTTTTCCACGCTCGCGCAATTATCGCCGCTCGGATCGAGATCACAACTCTCTTATCGCCTCTCGTACCACGGCTGTTCTCCGAAATGTTCTGCCAGGTGGCTGACTCACGAAATACCCTGAGTGTGCTGTAATCACCTTGAGCGCCGTAGCGCACTACTCGTCGTTGCCAGCTTGAAGCCACGCGATGTAGTCCGCTACTGCAGCCTCGGTCGAAAACTTGGGCTCGTATCCCACCTCCCGCTTGATCAGGGACAGGTCCATATAGGCGACCTCCTCGCCCGACCCGGGAGCATGGCCCGCCGGCAGTGCCGCAGCAAAATCCGGTATCACCTTTTGCACCGCCTCGAGGAACTCTCTGTTCTTGACCCCACGGCCCGCCCCGATGTTGTAGGTGCGAGTCGAAAGGCTCTCTGCGGTCTGCAAGAGCGCAATCCCACGCCCGCAGTCGGGCGCGTAGCAGAGGTCTCCGCCGTCTTCGAGGTATGAGGGTCCACGCGGCCCGTCGATCTTTGCGGGAAATCCCTTCACCGCGGCATGGACGAGCCTGCTCGGAAGGTTCGACATCGAGTGATAGAGCGGCCCCCAGATCGCCGCGATCCGAAGATTCACCAGTTCGAGCCCGGTTCGGTCTGCGTAATGATTCGCAAGTACCTCGTAGGCCTTCTTGTAGGCCTCGGTCGGATTGGTACTCGTCAGCGAAAAGGTCATGTCCTCGCGATGGGGCAGTTCGGGAATCGAGCCATAGATCGCAAGTGAACTCGCGATCGAGACGCGCCGCACCTTCCACTCCTCCGCCGCGCACAGCACATTCAACAGCCCGGTCATGTTGACGCGAAAGTCCTCAGCGGCACTCAATGCACCGAGACCGGGAACGGCGAGGTGGATGATCGAGTCGATCTCGTGTCGCTTGCCGATCCCCGCGAGTCCATCTGCATCGGTGACGTCGAGCTGCTCGATGAACGCCGTCTTGCCGAAGTCGTCCTTGATGAATGCCGGCGCGCGCGGCACGCGGTACTGGGTCAGCACCACCTCTTCACCCATATCGATCAACGCCCGCGCGGTATGCAACCCGATGAAGCCGAGACCCCCGGTAATCAAAATCATGATGCTCCTCCAATCATGGGATTCCCCCAGTTCAACAACACGCTCTGTGTCGGCTCAGTGAAACTGCTGATGGCCCTAGCCCCGCACCGGTTTCCCTGCTCCGCCTGCGTGAAACCGGAACATCCGCGAACTCCGCTCACTCAGCCTTCGTCTGCAGCTGGTGATAACCATGTCGTCGGCGGGCCTCGTCAAGCCTCATCCCCTCCATCGCCTCGCGGTGGATTGCCTGCTCGGCCTCCTCGATCTTCAGCGCCACCTTGACGATCTCTTCGGCGCGCTCGCGCGGAACGACAACCACACCGTCAGCGTCGCCGACAAGTACGTCCTCTGGGCGGACGAGCACCCCACCGATCGATACCGGACGCTGGGTTGACTCGACTCGCACACGATCCTTGCCAGTGCGCATCCAGTGGCTCCTCGCAAAGAGCGAATACCCGACCTCAGCAGCACGCGGAGTGTCACGGCATGTTCCGTCGATCACCGTTGCCGCGACCCCGCGATACGAGGCAACCTCGGAGAGCAGACCGCCCCAGACGGTGACATCCGTACGGACGTTGTTTGCGAGCACGATGATCGAACCGGGCAACGCATCGTCGATGTAGTCGCCGACGGTACCACCTTCGGTTCCGATCGGTGTGTACTGCAACGTCCACGCGCGGCCCGCGACGGTCCCGGATCCCGTAATCCTCGCGATACCACCCGCCTGTCCATCGATTCCAAGACGATCAAGCGCATCCGATACCACCGGAGTCGAAAGCGTCTTGAGCGCCTCTACCACATCATCATCTGCCATGCTCAGCCCTTCTCTGATGACGATGAATCGAGCATCGTCTCGTAGTTTCCCGCAAGCACGTCGGTCACCGTCACGCCCGAACGCAGGGCATTGGCCATCTCGGCCTCGCGTTCGACGAGTTCATCTGCCTTGGCAAGTACCTCCTCGGCCCTGTCGATCGCGACAAAGACGACACCCGAGCTGTCACACAGGACAAGATCGCCCATTTCGACATGGACCCCGTCGAGGTCGAGCGGTTCATTGGTCGCAACCTCGACAACGCGCCGACGCGCGGTGCGCGGCGTGGCAACGTGTGCGTAATAAGGCATTCCGACCGCTGCGACATCGTCAACGTCTCGACACACCCCGAAGACGACGATACCCGCGACCCCTCTGAGGCTCGCCGCGAGCGAGAGCAGTCCTCCCCAGCCCGCACCTCCGGTCTCGAGACCGGCGCGATTGTCGACCACGATCACATCTCCTCGCTCAGCAGCAGCGATCGCCCGGGCACCAAGATGCACCGGCGGTCCTCCCGCAGCCGGAGAGGCCGTGGCTGGTGCCAGCCGCACGGTCGCGACCCGACCGGCAGTTCTTCCGCATGGCCACATCGGACGGATCCCGGCGACTGCGCCGGGCAGACCAAGCGCATCGAGGGCGTCAGAGACCATGCAGGTATCCATCTCCCTGAGACGGCCGATCAGCGAGCCAGTGTCAGACACGGATCTCCCTCCTTGCCAACGGGCATCTACTCAATGGCACCACTCTCACATTCGAAGATCCGTTCACCCTATACCGTTGCGCGCGCGAGCAACCACCCGACGCGCCCTGCCACACGAGACTGTGCATTCAACAGGCTGTGCATCCACCAGGCTGTGCATGCAATTGCGGCACTCGATAGCGCGCCCATCGGTGTCCCGGGCCATCTGTCAGTTCGTGAGTTCCTTGGCGATGCGCTCGGTGAGCGCCGGAACAATGATCGCCCAGTCTCCAACAATGCCAAGGTCCGAGACACTAAACAGTGGAGATGCCGCGTCAATGTTGATGCCAACCACCGTCCCGGCGGCCCGGATGCCAACCATATGGTTGAACTTGCCCGCCGCGCCGATCACAATGCAAAGCGGCGGGCGCACGTGCAGCCCGGTGAGTCCGACCTGACGGGTGCGCGGTAGCCAGCCCTTGTCGGTCACCTTTCGGGTGCCAATGATTTCGGCATCGAGCAGCTCCACGAGTGGGTCGATCTCCCCATAACGATCCGCATCGACCCCGGCCCCGATACTGATCAGCACCGATGCGCCGGCGATCTTGTCCGAGGCCTCATCGATCCGATGGTCACTATAGGCAACGCGCCCACGGACAGCGACGAGTCTCGTGCTCTCAGTTGGCATGTGATCGCGCGGGCGAAGCAGCGGGAGCGCTCCGGCTCGCACGGTTGCGCATTGAATCGGCGAGGTCGCGGTGATCGAGGCCTCAAGCTGACCGCCAAACGCGGGCTTCCACGCGACGAGTCGACCGTTCTTGACCTCGAGCGAGGAGGCATCGCCGGTCAGGCCCGAGTTGGTCGTCGCGCTAAAGCGTGCCGCGACCTCTCTTCCCCATGAACTTGAAGGAGCGATGAGGATCGATGGACTGATCTCGTTCGCGATTGAGACGAGTGCATCTGCGACGTCCTCTGCATTGACTCGCTCCGTCGCGCTGAGCCGGATCACGCGGTCCGCGCCATATCCGCCGAGATCGATCAGATTCGGGGCCTCGCCGCTCACCAACGCGTAGACCGAACCATCGAGGACGTGCGCGAGCTGCGCGGCCCCGCCAAGGAGCTCACGACCAAACCGCTCGCGACCCGACTCAAGGGCGACGAGCACCGCTGTTGCACTGCCATTTGTCAAAGGCACCACCTCTGCCAGTGCGGACTCACCACCATTGAGCGCGCTGCGATCTCGCAGTGCCTCCATCAGGACATTGAGCTGCTCGTCAAGTGTCCCCGAAAGCCTCCTGCCAAGGCGCGAGTTCTCGACCAGGCGGACATCTCCCACCCGGGTGGGACTTCCCTCCTGTCCCCAGGGACCCATGCCGAGTTCGTCGGCATTGATCAGGGTGATCTTCGATTGATCGATCAGCGCGCGCTCCTCTGGTGTGTGCCTTGCGGGATAGGTGAGTCGCTCGGCAACGCTGAGCAGAGCCGGGAGTTCGACGAGCGCATGGACGAGACCGTCATCTCGCTCGCATTCGAGTTCGAGCTGGCGACCATCGATATCGAGCCGGCGCACGCCGGAGACGAATGCGATATCGAGCAGCTCCGCGACCTGCGCGCCCACCTGACCGGTATCGGCATCAACAGAGTTGAGACCGCTCAGCACCAGATCGAACGGACCATCAAGGTTGATTGCGCCAGCCAGTGCACGTGCGGTCGCGAGGGTGTCCGAGCCAACGAATCGTTCATCACTGATCAACAGAGCACGATCGGCACCGGCCGCGACCGCCTCGCGCAACGCGTCCTCGGCGACTCGCGGACCAAGCGTGATCACGACGCACTCACCACCGGTCTCCTTGGCGAGCTCGACACCCTTGGTGATCGCCCGCCGGCAATACGGATTGATCTCGACGTCAAGGCCCGCTCGGATGAGCCGTCCCTCCGGGCCAAGTTCGAGTGTCGCGTGACCACCCTCGATCGTTGGTACCTGTTTGATCAGAACGGCGATACGTAGACCTGCAGACACGCTTCCTCCTTCAAAGCGACCACGGATGAATGCATGGTCGACGCCCTGTCATTCTCCACTTTTTTTCTCTACCGGGCCACCCGGAGCGATCTCCTCTGAGAGCGAGGTCGCCCAAGCGGGTCGACTCGAGCAAGACGGTCTCAGAGACCTCTCTCGACAACCTGGCTGTAATAGGTCCAGACACCGCCGACCCGTGGCGTGTGTTCGCGCATCGGCTCGACAAAATGGGGAAGCTCCGCGAGTGGGGTCCGACCCGACATCTCCGCGACGTTTTCCGGAGGGATCGACCGGTGATTGGGGCCCGCCGCGCAAAAGGCATACCAATTCATCCGCGCCTGTTCTTCGAGCCAGAGCATGTTCATCACGGACTGTTCGAGCGACGAGCCCGTCGTCGTCGCACCGTGTCCCTCGAGCAGGATCACGGGACCGCCGTCGAGCAGGGTGGCGACCTCTGTTCCCTCCTCGTCGGTGAGGATCGTCTTGACGTGGGGATAGACGGGAATCGATTTCGAAACAAGCTCGGCGCCCTCTTGGCACATTGGCATCAGCTTCGCCTGCAAGACGCTCATCACAACCGCGTAACGCGGGTGTACATGAGTCACCGAGGTGATGTTGGGATACATCTTGTAGATCGAAGAGTGCATCTTGACCTCAAAGCACTGCGTGGAATTGGGCGGCCCCTCGATCTTGTTCCCGTCGAGATCGCAGACGATCATCAGCTCCGGGCGCATCGCTGCAAGTGCGTCGATCTCATAACCGCGACCTTTGACGATGAAACGGTCTGGAGCCTCGGGGACTCGCATACTCGAATGCCCAAGAGAGGCAAGCACCCCCGTTGCGAGACCCACTTCGGCAAGGATGCGATTCGCTATGCACACCTCGTACTTCACATCTTCGAAACTCATCGAAAGCTCCCTCTTGGCAAAGGACCGAGTCTGACGATCCTGCCTGCATCGTAGTAAGCGAGTCCCTGAGCCGCGAGAGGTTTCATGCCGCGCATTGCTCGAACCCATGCCCATCGCTAACGTCAGCACGTCATGGATCACGCAAGGTACCTCGTCGACATCTCTCCGATGCGACGGTTCCGTGATTTCCGGCGGCTCTGGTTTGGGCTCGTCCTTGCACAGATCGGTGCACAGCTCGGTATCGTCGCGGCGAGTTATCAGGTCTATCGCATCACCGGATCCTCTCTCGACGTGGGTTTCATCAGCCTCATCCAGCTGCTTCCCTCGCTGTTTGGTTCCGTCATCGGAGGATCGATTGCCGACGCGATGGATCGCAGGAAACTCCTCATCATCACCGAGGTGGCCATGGCTGCTTGCACCACAGGTCTCGCATTCAATTCGAGAGGAGACCATCCCTCGCTCGTCTTGATCTTCCTCCTCGCCGGCCTCAGCGCAGGGTTCGCCGGAATCGACGGACCGACACGGTCTGCGATGCTCATGGCTACGGTGGACCGTGACTCGTTCGTTGCCGCGAATACGCTCCGTCAGCTGATGATCCAGGTTGCGGTGATCGTCGGCCCCGCGATTGGCGGCCTGCTTCTCGCACCGATCGGCATTGCCGGTGTCTACTGGCTCAATGCCGGCGCCTTCGCACTGACCGCGCTCGCGATCACGACGCTCAACGCGTCACCGCCCATCGGAGGCGGGACACGCTTTGGCTGGTCATCGGTTTCGGAGGGCTTTGCGTTCCTTCGCGGTCGCCAGGCGCTCCAAGCCTGTTTCATTGCCGATTTGAATGCGACGATTCTCGGCATGCCGACCTCACTCTTTCCCGCGCTTGGTCTGGTCCACTTCCACGGAGGTCCAAGGGCGGTGGGGTTCCTCTATGCGGCCCCCGGCATCGGCGCGCTGGCTGCAACGGTATTATCGGGCTGGACAAATCGCGTCCGTCTCCCCGGGCGCGCGGTGGTCATCGCAATCGCGATCTGGGGAGTTGCCATCACCGTATTTGGACTGGTACCCGATCTCGTGCTCGCTCTGGTGTTCCTTGGCATCGCGGGCGCCGCGGATGTCATCTCGGCGGTCTTTCGCGGTGCGATAGTCCAGCTTGAAGCGCACGACCAACTTCGCGGACGGATATCGGCCATCCAGCTCGCGGTTGTCAGCAGCGGTCCGCGACTTGGCAACCTTGAGGCAGGTGGTGTTGCGCAGGCATTCTCTGATCAGATCTCGGTTGTCAGTGGTGGGCTCGGCGCGTTGCTCGGCATCGTTGTCATCGCACGGTTGATGCCGAGATTCCTGAGTTATGAGATCTCGCACACCGAGACCGACATCAGCACGGGCTGGGCGGATCCCCCAGAGCCGCCTCGGCTATGAGTGGGGCGGATCGGCCGGTCAGCCTTTCGGGGCGAGACCGGGCTCGACCTGATCGGTGTTTGGTCCAAAACCCCGGCGATAGACCATGAGAGTTCGACGAAAGGTGATCACCACCGTTCCGCGCTGATTGAATCCGGTCGTCGCAACACTGACGATGCCAACCTCTTTTCGCGAGTTGCTCGGGCGCAATTCGACGACCTCTGACTGGGAATAGATCGTGTCTCCAGCAAAGACCGGCGCAGGGAGCCTCACCTCGTCCCAACCGAGGTTTGCAAAGACGTTCTGGCTGACATCGGTGACGCTCTGTCCGGTGACGAGCGCGAGCGTGAAGGTCGAGTCAACGAGCGGGCGTTTGAATTCGGTCTGCGCGGCATAGTGACTGTCAAAGTGAATCGACGCGGTGTTCTGGCTCAGCAGCGTCATCCAGATGTTGTCCGTCTCGGTGATCGTCCGGCCGAGCGGATGACGGTAGATATCACCGATGACAAAATCCTCGAAGTAGCGTCCGCGCCACCCGGGCACGACACGCGAGGTACTTTCGTCCGTGCGGTCGTTCTCCATTGTCTCTCCTTGGTTCCCCTTGCCCTGGTTAGCGTAGGCGCTCTGGTTCATGACTCACGGGGAATCTGTCTGGCACTCGGCTCTGACAGATGTACTCGTTCGGGCTGTGGCACAGCGCTGGCTTTGTTGATCAGTGGAAGTTGTGACTGCGCATCGCAACAGAACCGAGATCGAGGATCTCGACCCATTCAGCAACGACGCTGATCACCGTCTCTGCCCGCTCGAGGCGACCACGCACGATCACTGCCGGACAACACAGCTCCCTTCGATAGCGCAGCCAGAGTCCGGGAGAGCAGACAATGTTGACAACCCCGCTCTCGTCCTCGAGGTTCAAGAACACCATTCCCCCCGCCGTGCCCGGTCTCTGCCGATGGGTAATCACCCCGGCGACCATGACGCGACCGATCTCGACATCACGCAGTGCACTGATCAAAAGAACGGACCGAACCTTGAGCATCGGACGAAGGTGCACGAGGGGATGACCATCTGGGGTGACACCGGTTGTCGCAAGGTCCGCGATGGTGAGCTCTTGTGCGCTCATCGATGCCAACAGGGGGGGTTGGGCTCCGGACTGAATATAGGGAAGACGCTCTGCACCTGGCATCGCAAGCGCCCCAAGTGACCAGATGCTCTCGCGACGCCGGGAGACTCCTCGAAGTGACTCGTCGAGCGAGAAGGGCCCGACTCCCTCGCAGGCGCCCGCGGCCCCGAGTGTCTCGAGCTGCACGGCGCTCGCCCGAGAGCGTCGCGCGAGATCATCGAGGCTCGCATAGGGACGGCCCCTCGCGATATGTCTGGCGAGATCGCGTCCGATGCCGCGTATCGATCCAAGACCAAGACGCACCGCGCAAAGATGTAATGCCTCAGGATCCTTGACGAGCGAGACCTCTGCATCGGAGTAATTGATGTGTGCGCGATGGACAACAACCCCATGTCGCATTGCATCACCAACAAGCGACTGCGCGGACCAGAACCCCATCGGCTGGGCGTTGAGCAACCCCGCCAGAAAGGCCTCGGGATGATGCAGCTTCAACCAGGCAGAGGCGTAGACGAGGTAGGCGAACGAAACTGCATGCGACTCGGGAAAACCGTAATTCGCAAACGCCGCAAGCTGTTCAAAGATCCGCTCGGCTACCTCGACACTCACCCCTCTCGCGGACATCCCCTCATGGAGGCGCTGCTGTATCTTCTGCATCCGCCCGGCCGATCGCTTTGCACCCATCGCCTGGCGAAGCTGATCGGCCTCGGTCGCGCTAAAACCGGCAACATCGATCGCGATCTGCATCAGCTGCTCCTGGAAGAGCGGAACCCCGAGGGTCTTCTTGAGTGATCGCTCAAGGAGTGGATGCAAGTAGGTGATCTCCTCCCTCCCGGCACGGCGCCGGAGATAGGGGTGGACGGACCCTCCCTGGATGGGTCCCGGACGGATGAGTGCGACCTCGACGACGAGGTCGTAGAAACACGTCGGGCGAAGTCGGGGCAGTGTTGCCATCTGTGCCCGACTCTCGACCTGAAAGACACCCATTGAATCTCCACGCGTCAACATTGCATAGACCGCATCGTCTTGTTCGAGCAGCGCAAGATCGATCCGTGTGCCATCAAAATCTGCAATGAGGTCGATCATGCGATGAAGCGCCTCAAGCATGCCGAGTCCGAGGAGATCGAACTTCACCAGTCCGATCTCGGCGCAGTCGTCTTTGTCCCACTGCAGGACAGAACGACCCTCGCGGCGTCCCCACTCCACCGGACAGACCTCGATGACCGGACGGTCACAGATCACCATGCCGCCCGAATGGATACCCAGATGGCGCGGGGCACCGAGGAGTTCATGCACGAACCGGGTCACCTCCACAGGGATCTCCTGGAAGGGGTCCTGACCGGATTCCGATTGACCAAGACGGCGCGAGCCATAGCTCGCGACCTCCTTTGACCACTGATGCACCTTTGACTCTTCATAACCAAGTGCCCGGCCGACATCGCGTATCGCAGATCGCGTGCGATAGGTAATGACATTTGCAACCTGCGCGGCGTGCTCGCGGTCGTAACGCGCGTAGACATACGCGATCACCTCGTCGCGTCGGCCTGATTCGATATCGAGATCGATATCAGGAGGACCCTCGCGTGCTGCGGAGAGAAAGCGCTCGAAGAGCAGTCCAAGACCGACTGCATCGACATTCGTTATGCCAAGCGCGTAACAGACTGCGGAGTTTGCTGCCGACCCACGGCCCTGACAGTAAATATTCGATTGGCGGCAGAAGTCAACGATGTCATGCACGACAAGGAAATATCCCGGAAAGCCAAGCTGGTTGATGATCTCGAGCTCGCGATCGATCTGTCTCCACGCGCCAAGCACGCGCTCGTCATCCCGGTTCCCGTAACGAACACGCGCTCCTGCGTTGACAAGGTCACGCAGGTATCGGCCCTCGTTACTCCCCTCGGGAACAGGGAACGGTGGGAGCCCGGGAGCAACGCAGGAAAAATCAAAGGCACAGCCCTTTCCGATGTCGACCGTTGCCTCGAGCGCGCCCGGGTAACGCGCGAAACGACGCGCCTGTTCCGCCGAAGAACGCAGCGTCTGTCCTGCCCATGCAGAAAGCCATCCCTCAATGTCCTCAAGTGTCCTTTTCGAACGCACCGCACTCAACACACTCGCGAGTGGATAGTCCTTTGATGTTGCATAGTGTGCGTTCGCAGTTGCGACGATGCCAATACGCGCGCGCGCAGCAATCTCTGCCAACGCGTCATTGCGTGCACTGTCAAGCGGTCCACCATGATCGAAAAGCTCCATGAAGACCCGGTCTCTGCCAAAGCATGCGATGAGCTGATCGAGTGCTCGCGCGGCAAACCGCGGTCCTCCCTCTTCGAGCGCGCGGCGAACACTTGCATGTCGACAACCCGTGAGGACGATCCAGTGTCCATGGTGCGACACAGCAAGTTCTTCGAGTGAAAAGACCGGCTTACCCTTCTTCGAACCGCGCAGATGCGCGCGCCCGATTGCCGTCGAGAGCGCTGCATATCCCGCTGCTCCCTCTGCGAGAACGACGAGATGGTGCGCCTGCGGATCGATCGCCCCGGCGCGCTCACCCACCTCGGAGTCCGGTGCAACAGGGAGGCTCAGCTCCGCACCGAAGATTGTGGGAAGTTCAACCTCGCGTGCTGCTGTTGCAAACCGCACTGCGCCATACATCCCGTTGTGATCGGTCAGTGCAAGGCCGGCAAGGCCAAGACGCACCGCCTCATCAACGAGGGTTTCGGGATCAGAGGCTCCGTCGAGAAAACTGAAATTGGAATGGCAGTGCAGTTCGACATAGGGAACGCCCTCCGGTCGCGAGCGCGTGCGGGTGAGATCTTGCACACCGACGAGCAGTGCGCTCTGATCTGGTCTGCTCCGGGCACCTCCCCGGCCGGCGAGACGACGCTCAAGTTCTGACCAGGGAATGACGGGGTTGAACGAGGGCATGTGCCAAAGATAATCGAACATATGTTCGATTATCCAGAGCAGATATCTCCATCCCCGGGCATCTCTCTCTGTCCACGGCCAGACCGGAACGAGAGATCCTGGACGGACTGGTTCAGTCGTACTCCCCCTCGAGGTGCCACCTGCCCCGGGTGGACAGGACAAGGAGCGCGCGCTCGTCACGGAGCAGGAGCTGGAGACGCGCACGCCGCGTTGCACGCCGCGGATCCCACCACAGCTCCTCGCTTGGCCAGGGCCCGCTCCAACCATCCACATCGACGACGCGACCCTGACCAAGTCCGACTCGTGCGGGCGTTCCATGGAGAGTCCCGCGGCGGTCGACGCTGACCTTCATCCCGTCGGCATCAACGAGGGTGATCTCGGGGAGTTCGCGATAGACAAGGGCGGGGCTTGGAGGAGGCAGCCGACCGGGCCATGGCATGGCTGATCTCTTGGACTGGCGGGGAATCGGCTCACCGAACGCAAAATAGGAGACCCGCTCGATCGGACCGCGCCCACCGTCGAGTCGCGCCTGCATCACCATGTTCTGACCGAGCATTCCCTCGAGACGCGCGCAGATCCGTGCCATCTCATCGTCATCATCGCGTGCCTGGTCCCAGAACCCGAGCTGACTTCCCTGCGCATCGATCACCTCATGGGCGCGAAGCGAGAGCGCGCTCACGCCAAGTGCAGTCGGAGACTCGTCAAAATTCATCTGGTCCTCTCCGCCCAACCACGAAGCAAGCTGCCAACCCATGCGCTCCGCCAGCGCGCGTGCATCCCAACCGTGACCACGTTGCCAAAGACGCGTATCTGTTCGTGCATCGCTTCTGATGACACTGAGTTCACAGATCGTGCAACAAAGACCACGCGCACGAACCAGCTCACAGAACGCCTCACTCAACGTGGCTGCGCTCTCAAGGAGAATCTCCATCTCATCAACGGGTTCATCAAAATGCTGAAGACGAACGATCTCCTCCTCGTTGCTGTAGTTCGCGTGCCAGACCAGCTCTCGTGCGCAGGCGCGCTGTTGCGCGAAAAATCCCCGCATACCAAAACGTTCCAGGACATCATTCTCCCGGAGCTGCGCGAACGCGCCAAGGGTACGGATGCCGAGGCGTTCCAGCAGACCGCTCAACCCCGGCTCACCGATCAGGCCAACAGGGAGGTCTGCCAGGAACACCGCCGTATCGCCAGGTGGGACGATCACTCCCTCCCGGGCGGCGAGTGTCGCGCCAAATGATCCCTCTGCAATTCCGATCTCCCAGTCGCATTGGCCTTCCCGGCTCTCCATGAGGCCACGTAGGGTCTGATCGATCACATGAACCAACGCGCGTTCGCCACCGAAATACCGGGTAGGACCGCGAGTGGGGATCACTATCCAACCCGGCTCGCGCACGATGAGGTTTGGTGCCAGCTCATGGATCTTCTGAACGACATGGGTGAATGCATGAAACTCGGCTGCTCGGTCTCTCGCGAGACGCGCGAGATCCGGAGATTGTCTCTCCGCCTCCCTGATGTGCTGTCCGATCGAAACGCCGTGCGCACGTGCTCGCGAGGAGGCAGCGAGCACACGGCCGTTCTCTACGACAACTGCTGCGAGATCAGCGGCGACGGAGTGGACAACGATCGGCCAGTGGGGAAAAACAACCACCAGCATGCGCTCGGGTAGATCATTCCCTGACCGAAACGATGCAGCATGCATCTACCCGACACCAGACAGGTCGTCGCCAGTCAGGCCGTCATCAGACAGGCCGACGCCATGAAGGCCGATGTGGACGGGTACGTGATCTTCTCCATCGAGCGGAAGACAAGACTCAGCTCCCGGAAGGACAAGTTCATACACCTCGCGCACCGGAGAGCCGCGTCGATATGTGATCTCGACGCGTATCTGACGGCCGGCAAGATGTCCCTCACCGTGTCCAATACCAACACAGCTGCTCTTGGTGACCTCGATCAGGGTGTCGGGAATCTCTGGCCAATGGCGTTGACCTGTGACCTTCAGAGATGAACCGGCGCGCGTCGACGATGGAGCAAGAACCAGCAGCACGCAGCGATACTCACGCGCGCGACGTTGCAGACGCCTGGCATCATGAGCACTGACCGGTTGATCGGCGCCAAGGAGAACGAGTGAACAGGCCTCCATCAGGATTGATGCTGCCCCCGCCACCCGTTCAATCGGATGAGGGATCAGCACGAGATGATCGAGTGCGACACCGAGCTCTGACGCACTCAGAAGACTCACACGGGAGAGGTTGAGTATGCCAACCCAGTGCTTTGCACGCGTGGAACCAGCACACAGTCCCAGCGCGAGCGAGGTCGCTCCCTGGCCCTGCGCACCACCGATCAACACCGTGTTGCCGTACTGGAGACCACGGGATTCAAAAAGTGCAGCAAACGCCGGAGAGAGCACAAGACTCTGCTCGTTCGCGGAAAGATCGCGCGTACCCCGGTGGACCTCTTCGGCAAGTGCCTGGTAGCGGGCCCGGCGAAGCGGATCATCGACGACCTGGGAGGCAGGCAGCAGCGACCGATCAGGAGGAACGCGAGTCACGGGCCATCCTCCATAGGCGGCTCAGCCTACAGTATTTATCGAACATATGTTCGATAAATACTCCCTAGGAGCATGTGTCACTAACGATTCCGTGCGTCCTGCTGGAAATGCTTGAAGTGCCAGTTCGCTCGTCGCGATTGTGGTCGCGTAACGGCACCGATGAATGGTATTCGCGGGTGATTTGAACGTTCACACCGCCTGCAGGAACGTTCAGGCTTTCGTTGTCACCATCTTCGCTGTTGTGGTGAAGTTGAAGAGCTTCCTCAGATTGTGACACGCCGCGAGGAGGTCCCACTCGGCCGTTGCCCCCTCGATCCCACGCAGCAACAGACGCTTGCCTCCCTGACAGGTGTCGATCTGTCCAAAGACCGGCTCGACGATCGTCTTTCGGCGTGCATAGGCAGCCCTGCCGGGTTTCGTCCGTAGTTTTCTTGCCATGCGTTCTTTCGCTGAGAGGTTTCGTGGGATGCGTCCCCGCGGTGTCGCTGGCATCACCTCTTCGTGGCGGAGCCGACCGGTCGCGATGTAGGCGTCGACTCCTCGGGCTGTTGCGGCTTTGACGTTGTCTTCGCTGAAATACCCGGCGTCGCAGAGGAGTCTCCGGGGAGAGGTGCCGGTGTTCTTGTTCATCTGGTCGAGCATCGAAGGAAGCGTTGGGCAGTCCGAGGAGCGATTGTCAAGAGAGGTGGCGACGATCACCTGGTGGACCCCGTCGACGATGGCCTGGGCGTTGTAGCAGTAGTGGAACGAGCCATCCGAGGTTTTCATGATGCGGCTGTCGGGATCGGTGAAGTTCGCCTGGGCGGTGTCTTTTGGAACCGCCACCGAGGCCGCTTCGGCCGCCTTTTGTTCGACCTCGACATCTTCGAGTCCTGCCTTTGCGGCTCTCTCCCGGGCTGTTGTCGCTGCTGAGTCTCTGGCTCTCTCCTCGAGATCTGCCTTGGCCTTTCGCATCACCGCGAGACGGTGCTCGCGTCGGGCGAGCTCGCGCGGGAGGTCCTCGTTCCTCTTGTCCTTGCCAAAGGCCCTGTCCTCCCTTGCGTCGGTGACCTCGGCGTCGTGCAAAAGATCGTCGACCTCGGCTGCGAGGATGCGCTCTTTGTCGCTGAGATGGCGATAGCTCATCGCCTTTCTCCGCGACGCGTTGGCGCGGACCTTGGTTCCGTCGAGTGCGACGGTCCCCAAGGTGACCATGCCCGCCTCTCTGCACAGCTCAAGGCTTGTCCGGAACAGCTCGCGCAAAGCGACGAGGTGACGCCGGCGAAAGCGGGCGATCGAGCGGAAGTCGGGTGTCTGGTTCGCAGACAGCCAGCGGAAGGCAACGACGTCAGAACACGCCAGCTCGATTGCGCGCGACGAGCGCGTGCCGGTGGTGTAGCCATAGAGAAGGATCTTCAGCATCAGGCGGGGGTCATAGGGAGGGTAACCACGGACCTCTCTGTAAGAAGAGAGGAAGGGCTCGAGGTCCAACACCTCCTCGACGAGATCGCTGACAAAGCGCGCCAGGTGGTTCTCTCCCAACCAGTCGTCAAGCGAGGGCGGAACGAGGAACTGTTGTCTGGGGTCATAGTGGCGAAAGGTCTTGTTCACCCCACCCGTGAGGCACTCATGCTGAGCCTCGAAAGGGGTGACATCCACGGCAAACAGTTGCTCATCACGCTGGTCATTGGCCATGATCCAAGTCTTGCCGATGGCGAGCAAAATCGCGAATCGTGACGGTTAGTGACCCAGGCTCCTAGTGTCCCCCTGAGCCCCGAAGGAACCGGTACGCCAGAGCCACGGCCGCGACAACGACCGCCGCCTCAATGAAGAAGGCGAACACCCCGAGAATCACGTGCACGATGGTGGAGAGAAAGACCAGCACGAGCACGACTCCGACACTGCTCGCGATGACCCGCACCGGTGACGGGCTCATGTTGCGCCCCATGTTGCGCTTTGTGGGCTGTAGCAACGGACCCACCTCCCTCACTCGTCCCCTCCCCACCCTAGCGACATTCAAAAAGACTCGACGAGATATCGCCACAACCGACTCTGACCAACAATATTGGTCTGCGGTTTCGATCGATCATGGATGATCACGTAGCCTTGGCCATCATGGCAACCCCACCAGGCAGAGCGCGCCCTCCAGGAACAACCCGGGCAAACGAAATTCGAGAGGCGCGTGCCCGGCTCACCGACGCGGTACTCAAAGGGGATCTCGCTGCCGCTGACTTTCCCACCCAGTACGCAAGGGTCTGTGACCAATGGCTGTCATCGCTCTTCGAAGAGGCAACCGAGGGAACGTCGCGCGGCTGCGCACTCGTTGCAGTTGGAGGATACGGAAGAGGCGAGCTGACGCCGGGAAGCGACCTCGATCTTGTGCTGCTCCACAAGGGAAGACGGCACCACGAGGAGATCGCGAACACCATCTGGTATGCAGTCTGGGACAGCGGAATTCGCCTCGACCACAGCGTCCGAACGAAGAAAGAGGCGGTCTCAATAGCGAGAGAGAACCTCAAGGTGGTTCTCGGGCTGCTCGATGGACGCGTCATTGCGGGAGACGAAGAGCTCGCGACGCCGGTCTTTGTCGGGTCGCGAGATCTCTGGCGCCGCGAGTGGCAGCGGTACCTTCCCGAACTCGAAGATTCGGTGCTGACAAGGCACAGAGCCTCAGGCGAACTCGCATTCCTGCTTGAGCCAGATCTCAAACTCTCGGAGGGAGGCCTTCGCGACATCGGCGTGCTGCGAGCGTTCGGCGAGGCGCTTCCCGAGATCAGTGAGCTTGCAACTTCGGTTCAGGTACGACAGGCCGAACGCGTCATCGTCGCAGCGCGCGTCGCGGTGCAGTGCCGCACCTCGGCCGCGGGCGATCGACTGTTGCTCCAAGAACAAGACCAAGTCGCGGAGACGCTCGGCTACGAAGATGCCGACCGACTGATGGCCGCAATCGCCGAGGCTGGGCGGGCGATCACAACAGCCGGGAACGAGGGGTGGAGACGCGTCCATCTCTTTGAACAGTCAGAAAATCAGATCGATTCGCCCGACACCGAACTCGGCTCTGGAGTGATCTGGAGGCGAGGCGAGATCGCGCTCCGTAGCGATGCCGATCTGGAACATCATCCCGAACTCACAATGAAAGTCGCGCTTGCAGCGGCAGAGCGCAATGCCCTGATCGAACGCGCCACGCTCGATCGGCTCGAGCACGACACTCCAGCTCCTACGGTCCCTTGGTCAGATGAGTTGCGCAGCGCGTTCATTTCGCTGTTGCAGACTGGGGATGCCCTCGTGCCGGTCATCGAATCGCTCGACCAGCGAAGGCTCTTCGAGCGCTTCGTTCCCGAGTGGACAACCGTCCGGAATCGACCGCAACGCAATGCATACCATCGGTTCACCGTCGATCGACACCTGCTTGAGGCGATCGCTCGCTCGGCTGAGCATCTCGGCTCCGTTGGTCGCCCCGATCTCCTCGTCATGGCTGCGATGCTGCACGACATCGGCAAGGGCACCCCGGGAGATCACTCCAAGGTCGGCATGCAACTTGCCTCGGCGATCGCGACGCGCATGGGATTTGACGATCAAGATGTCGCGACTCTTGTGCATCTCGTTCAGTACCACCTCATACTCCCCGAATGCGCGACACGACGCGACATCGACGACCCCGCCACCTCAGCACTCGTCGCCAAACTGGTCGGCGATCACAACACCTTGGAGCTGCTTGCCGCGCTGACCGAGGCCGACGGCCAAGCGACGGGCACATCCGCATGGGGCCCCTGGAAATCGGAGCTTGTCACCAACCTGGTGCAGCACGTCAGAGCGATCTTCGATGGCATCGAACCACCGGAACCTCAGCGCTTTGTGCCTACCGCCGAACAGATCGAGCTGCTCGAACGCCACGAGATCGCTCTGCTTGCCCACGGCCGACACGTCACCGTCGTCGCTCCCGATCGCACGGGGCTTCTTGCCGCAGTCACCGGTGCACTTGCGCTTCACGGTTGCAACGTACGACGCGCGTCGGCCGTCGAGGGGATTCCCGGTATGGCGCTTGAGAATTTTGATGTCGAACCGACCTTCGATCGACCAGTCAATTGGAGTCGCGTCGAACAGGAGGTGATCGAGGGGCTCTCGAACGCCACACCATTTGGTGAACTGCTGCGCGCGCGAGACAACACCTACGCGCCGCGCCGTCCCTCATCTGCCTATCCGACGAAGTCCCACGCAAAGATCGTCAACGACGTCTCTGATCGCGCCTCGGTCATCGAAGTCCGTGCAAATGACCGCCTCGGGCTCTTGCACAGCATCACCACCACGCTCGCCGAAAAGGGGATCGACGTCGTCTCCGCACTGGTCGATACGCTCGGCCACGAGGTCATCGACACCTTCTATGTGCGTGACCGCGAGGGCCACAAGCTGAGCGACCCGGCGATCATGAACGAGGTCACCTCGGCCCTTGAGGAGGTCATTTCGAGCGGCTCGGAGCGCTAGCACGACAATCTCTCAACTCGGAGCAGTACTGCCCGGGAGGACCGGGATCCTCTGGTTTGAGGCGGATTTGCCGCTCAATTGCAGTTTTTCTCCCCCCGTGACCTGCAATTTCATCAATTTCAGACCCTCGCGGCACAGATTCACGGATAACATGACGCCAAGCTAATCATTCACCCGACAGACGGTGCGCAAGACCCAAGCGGGGTGTCGTTCGGCAGGAAGACAGTCTCCCTGGACGGCCGCCTTCATCCAACCGCTCTCACGTTTCGCACATCAAGAGGTCTGTCGCCGAACCCGCACAATCGCGAAAAAAGGAGCCGCCAGTATCAACCAGCCAAGGGCCATCCCCGTCTGCACCTCGTAGGGCACGAGCCCACGGTCCGATCCGCCCTACCGGCGCCGAACCCCGAGACGCATGCATCAAGACGGCATGCCCGCATCCTTACCCACCTGGAACCATCTGGTTTTCCACGATCCAAGGAGGCAAGATGCGCAAGCACCCTTTGCTCGCATTCGCCACGACAACGCTTGGCCTCGGTATCGGGGCCACCACAATTGGCGTCTCTGGCGCCGCCACATCACGCATGACCCACCGCCGACTCAACGTCGGAGAGACGAAACTCGCCACGCACGGCGGGTCAACTGGCCACCAGGCTCGGTCTTCCGGATCCGGGCGCTCCTGGCTCGAAAGATCGGTCATCTTGTCCCAGACAGGGCCGACCGATTTCCTCTTTCCGAGAGCCAAAGGCCTTCCCCCCGAGATCGGCGCGCCACCGCGAAATCACATCTGGGCGATGCTGAGAGCTTGTGAGTCGGGAGACAACTACCGCGAGAACTCTGGCAACGGGTACTACGGCGCGTACCAGTTCACGATCACCTCTTGGAACCAAATCGGCGAGGTCGGATTCCCCAACCTCGCGACTCCCGCAGTACAAGACGAGGCGGCTCAACGCCTGATGGCCATCCAGGGCTGGCACGCCTGGCCAGTGTGCTCTGTCATGCTCGGATTCGCTTGACGCCTGTTCAGATCTGTCTCAGTCGCCACGGTGCGCCAACGCGTACGACGGGCCAGTCGACGCGGGAGACGCCACCTTTGTGACACGAAAGGGACGATGCCCGAGGTACTCTACCTAGGGACTCCGGTCATAGGCAATCCGGCTCCGACGTGGCGGGCCGGCATACACAATAAGGTGGTGTCCGTTGTCCGAGCGAGTTCCCCAACTCGACGATCAGATCGCACTCACGTTTGACGACGTTTTGCTGCTCCCCCAGGCCTCAGATTTGATGCCCTCCGAGGCAGATACGAAAACACAGCTGTGCGAGCGCCTCGAACTCAATATTCCCCTCCTCTCGGCCGCGATGGATACGGTCACCGAGTCGCGGCTCGCCATCGCGCTCGCGCGCCTTGGTGGCCTCGGCATCGTTCATCGCAACATGTCTGCCGAGCATCAGGCCGAGGAGATCGACAAGGTCAAGCGTTCCGAGGCGGGCATGGTCACCAATCCCGTCAAGATCCGTCCGGACCAGCTAGTTGCCGAGGCGCTCGATGTCATGTCGCACTTTCATATTTCCGGTGTACCCGTCGTCGATGAGATGGACCGGCTCGTTGGGATCATCACCAACCGCGATCTCCGCTTCCACGAGAACCTGAGCGTTCCCATCCACGAGGTCATGACAAAAGAGGGACTCATCACCGCACCGGTGGGCACTACGCTCGAACAGGCGCGGCGCATTCTCCAGGGCGCGAAGGTCGAGAAGCTTCCGATCACCGATGCCCAGGGCATCTTGCGCGGTCTCATCACCGTCAAGGACATCACCAAACAGGAGCTCTACCCGAACGCGTGCAAAGACCGCGACGGACGACTGCGCGTCGGTGCGGCGATCGGGGTCGGGGTCGACGGGATCGCCCGTGCCAAGGCCCTCGTCGAGGCAGAGATCGATGTGATCTGCGTCGACACCGCGCACGGGCAGTCGCAACGCGTCATCGAAACCGTCGAGGAACTGCGCGCGAACTGGAGTAACGGCGTCATCGTGGCGGGCAATGTTGCCACCCCCGAGGCGACCCGGGCGCTCTCGGAGGCGGGAGCCGATGTCGTCAAGGTGGGAATCGGACCGGGCGCGATCTGCACGACTCGGGTCGTAACCGGAATCGGTGTACCGCAGTGGACGGCGGTGCAACAATGCGCGAGCGCAGCGCGCGAATACCGCGTCGGGATCATCGCCGATGGCGGGATCCGCTTCTCCGGCGATATCGCAAAGGCGATCGGTGCAGGTGCACATGCCGTGATGCTCGGAAGCCTCTTCGCGGGGGTCGACGAGAGCCCAGGCGAGATCACGATGATCGGCAACCAGCCGCGGAAGCTGTATCGCGGTATGGGATCAATGGGCGCAATGTCCTCTCGATCGTTCTCTAAGGATCGTTACGCGCAAGAGGACATCATCGATGCAGAGAAGGTTGTCCCCGAGGGAGTCGAGGGAAACGTTCCCTATCGCGGACCGATGCACGAAGTCGTCCATCAGCTTGTCGGAGGTCTTCGACAGGCAATGGGCTACTGCGGCACCCGTACCATCGCAGAGCTGCGCGAGGGGGCAAAGTTCATCCGCGTCACGCCGATGGCAAACCGCGAGAACCACCCTCACGATCTCACCGGCGTGGTTGATGCCCCCAACTACTGGGCGAGCGAGCTCTAGGAGCCAAAGACCGCACGCTCAGATCAACCCTGCTCTCCCAGTTCAGCGCCGCACAGCCAGCAACTACGCTTGGCGCATCCGCTTTCGATCTCCCGAGTTCTTCGAACCAGAGAGAGCGATTCGTCCATGTCAAGGACGCCGACACCGTGATGAGGGAACGAGAAGATGCATATATCCGCAAAGGTCGAATACGCGGTACGCGCGCTACTCGTGCTCGCGGCCGACGACGGCGGTCCACTCTCTGGCGCGGCCCTTGCAAGTGCCCAGGAGCTCCCGCCGAAGTTTCTCGATGGCATCCTCGCGGAGTTGCGCCGGAGCAACATCATCGTCAGCCAGCGCGGATCGGAGGGCGGATACCGTCTCGCGCGAGATGCATCCGACATCGCGCTTGCGGACATCATCCGGGCGATCGATGGTCCCCTTGCGGCAATTCGAGGTGAGCATCCCGAGGTGACGTCGTATGGAGGCGCCGCGCGACACCTCCAGGATGTCTGGATCGCGATTCGCGCCACCCTTCGCAGCGTGCTCGAGACGACGACGCTTGCTGACGTCGTCTCCGGGAAACTGCCCGCGAACGTCAAGAAACTCGTCGCCGATCCCGACGCCTGGATCTCTCGCTAACTCGATATCAACTGGAGGCGCGTATGCGTGCGGTCATCTATACAACGCCCGGCGGACCTGAGGTCCTCGAGCTCGTCGATCGCGAGATCCCTGCGCCGGGTCCGAAAGAGGTGCTCGTTCGCGTGCATGTCTCCGGAGTCAATCCAACGGACTGGAAGTCTCGGCGCGCACTGAGTGGTTCTCTTGCCTATCCCGAGATCGTTCCCAACCAGGATGGCTCCGGGGTCATTACCGCGGTCGGGAAGGGCGTCTCTGAGGAGCGCATCGGTGAACGGGTCTGGATCTATGAGGCCTGTCACGGTCGCGCCTTTGGCACCGCGCAGGAGTACATCGCGATCGAGCAAAAGAAGGCGGTCCGCCTCCGCGACGATTCGAGCTTCGACCTCGGTGCCTCACTGGGAATTCCCGCACTCACGGCGCACCGCTGTCTCACGGCCGGTGACCGCCGCCCCGAGCGGCTCGGCCCGAAGGTTCTGCAGGGCGAGACCGTCCTTGTCGCGGGTGGAGCAGGTGCGGTTGGCCACTTCGCCGTCCAGCTCGCGCACTGGTCCGGTGCGCGCGTCATTACGACGGTGAGCAACGAAGAGAAATCCGAACTCGCGAAACGCGCCGGAGCCGACGAGACTGTCAACTATCGCGCCGGTGGTGTGATCGAAAAGATCCGCTCCCTTGCTCCAGAGGGAGTCGACCTCATCGTCGAGGTCTCCTCGGTGATCAACCATCCGATCAATTCCCAGGTGCTCAAAGAGGGCGGAACGATCGCCATCTACGCGAGCGGGGACGAACTCCTTGCGCTCGATATCCGTTCGATGATGCGGCTCAACGCCGGTATCGAGTTCATCTACACCTACACCGTCGCCAGAGCAGCGAAACGTGCTTCGGTCAAGGATGTCTCGCGCGCGCTCAGGGATGGGGCGCTCGGTGTGGGAGAGGAACATGGCCTGCCCCTCATCCGATTCGGACTCGGAGAGACCGACCTCGCGCATCGCTGCGTCGAAGATGGCGCAACGGGCAAGGTCGTCATTCACACCCTGGATGTCCCCCACTGATCTGGCGGTTGATCCGCTGACGAAACGCTCCGGCGCGCACCGGAACATCACCAGCGAGATGATCACCAGATACTCAATGAGCGCGTCTTGCGAACGCGCAACGGATCGAGAACCTAGAGGCTGAGCGCCTTGGTCGGCGCGAGGACGCTGGTCGGATCATTCCAATCGATGCCCGCGACGTCGATGTATAGCTCAATCTCGTTACCGTCGGGATCGAGCAGGTAGAGACTGTGCGTCGCCGTGTGATCAGAGGTACCGACGATCGTGACGCCCTCTTGCTTGAGCGTCTCGATCGCCGAACGGAGCTCGTCGTCCGTGTCGCCGATCTTGAACCCGAGATGATAGAGACCGGACCTATGACCCCTCCCTGGATGAGGTGCGTCCTCTCCGACCTCGATCAGCAAAAGTTCATGATGGGTACGACCTGATGAGAACATCGCGACTCGGCCGAGTGCGAGGGGCCGACCATCCGCATCCTTTGGCTCGATCATGTGAAAACCGAGTACGTCACGGTAGAAATGCACGGAACGCTCGACATTCTTGACAAACAATACTGCGTGGCCAAGCTCTTTGATCTTCATGGGCACTCCCTCGCTGCGATGGCTTGCTGTCTCACACTTCCGATCAACACCGCTTCCACCGCTTTTCTTCCCGGAGTATAAACGAGACCCGAAATTCATCGGTTCAAAGGGTCGATTCCCGAACGATGTCAAGGAAAAACCCGTGCAGCCGGGAATCATCGGTGAGCTCGGGATGAAACGAGGCGACCATCACATTCTCCTCTCGGCACACAACCACACGGGGGGCTCCGTTGTACGTGATCGACGAGAGCACCTCGACCCGTCCACCATGTTGTTCCACAATCGGCGCGCGGATGAAGACCGCGTGCATCGGTTCGTCAAGTCCCGCGACTTCGAGGTCTGCCTCGAAAGATTCGAGCTGACGACCAAAGGCGTTCCTCCGTACGGAGATGTCGATCGCGGCGAACGGCCGCTGGTCATCTCTGCCATCGAGGACCGTGCGCGACAAAAGGATCATTCCCGCACAGGTCCCGAACGCCGGCATCTTCGCCAAAAGGCGCTCGCGAAGGGGCCCATCGAGACCCGAAGAGACCAACAGCATTCCAAGTGTCGTCGACTCACCACCCGGAAGGATCAGCGCGTCGACCTCCGCGAGCGCCTTCGGGGAGCGGACATTCACACCCTCGACGCCGATGCGCTCGAGAGCCCTGAGGTGCTCGCGCACGTCCCCCTGGAGACCGAGCACTCCGATCGAGGGGCCACTCACCGCGTACTCCAAACGGTAGCTGTGCTTTGAGCACGCGGTCTTGTCAACTACCAGCCACGCTCGGCAAGGCGGGTCTCGAGCGTTTCGATCTCCGCGCCGCGCATCGCCTCGCCAAGCCCACGCGAGACCTTGACGAGCACCGAAGGATCATCAAAGTGCGCCGTTGCCTCGACGATCGCGGCAGCCATCCTGTCTGGATCCTCACTCTTGAATATGCCAGATCCCACGAACACGGCCTCCGCGCCGATCTGCATCACCAGCGATGCATCCGCTGGCGTCGCAAGTCCGCCAGCGCAAAAAAGCGGTACCGGAAGCTTTCCGGTCTGATGGATCTCGAGCACGAGATCGATCGGTGCCTGAAGGTTCTTCGCCCATCCATAGAGCTCAGTGGAATCCGAGACGCTGATCCGCTTGATGTCGCCGAGGATCGATCGCAGGTGGCGGACCGCCTCGACCACGTTGCCCGTGCCGGCCTCGCCCTTCGAGCGGATCATGCATGCCCCCTCGGAGATCCGCCGGAGCGCCTCGCCAAGGTTGGTCGCACCACAGACAAAGGGAACCTCGAAGGCCCATTTATCGATGTGGTGAGCCTCATCGGCCGGGGTCAGCACCTCACTTTCGTCGACGTAGTCAACGTTGAGAGCCCCGAGGATCTGCGCCTCGGCAAAGTGACCGATGCGCGCCTTGGCCATTACGGGAATCGTCACCGCCTCCTGGATTCCGATGATCAGCTCGGGGTCACTCATCCGGGCCACTCCGCCATCGCGTCGGATATCGAACGGAACCCGTTCGAGCGCCATGACTGCAACCGCGCCAGCGTCTTCGGCGATCTTCGCCTGCGCGGCATTCACCACATCCATGATCACGCCACCGCGGAGCATCTCTGCGAGGCCGCGCTTGACGCGCACGGTGCCAGTCGTGTGTTCCGGGTGCTCTCGGTGCGATTGAAGGTCTGCCATGGAGGTTGATTCTACCCCCTCTCGCTTTTGCCGCCCCCGCAGCCCAGCGAGGAGGAGTACGTCGCCCTAGAGCGCCTCGAGGACAGCGTCTGCAGAACTCACCGACAATCCCGGGCCGGGCTCAACGCCAAGGTAGGTGACGACGCCGTCGTCGAGCACCATCGCGTAGCGCTGGGAGCGCACGCCCATTCCAAATCCGGTTCCATCAAGCTCGAGGCCGACCGCCTTCGCGAATTCGGCATTGCCGTCCGCGAGCAGAACGACCGAGTCACCGACGCTCTGACTCTCACCCCATGCCCCCATGACGAAGGCGTCATTCACCGCGATGCAGGCGACCGTGTCGACACCCTTCGCGGCGAGGTCATCCGCGCGGACAACGAATCCCGGGAGGTGATAGTCCGAGCAGGTGGGTGTGAACGCCCCGGGTACCGCGAACAGGACCGCCTTCCCCTTGCCGAGAAGCTCCTCAGAACTCACGGTCGCCGGGCCCTCGCTGCCCATCGTCTTTAGCGACACATCGGGAATGTGATCTCCAACCTTGATTGCCATCTTGTGCTCCTCCTCGGATCTTGCGATCGGCCAGCGTCTCGAAACCATGCCCAAGAACTCCCCTAGCTTAGAGTCCATGGTGACCGATCCCGTCCGCCCGGGAACCGCGTCCCTCGCGCGTGTCCTCATCGCGCCCGACAAGTTCCGCCCAAGCGCGAGCGCAGCGCAGCTGCGTCGCGTCCTTGCAAACGTCGTCGGCGAGGCAGGATTGGTTTCGGTTCCGATCGCGATCTCCGACGGTGGCGAGGGACTGCTCGAGTCACTCGGGGGCGAACCGCAGTTCACCACGGTAACTGGTCCGCTCGGTCAGCCGGTCCTTGCCGAATGGCGAAGGCGATCTGATCAGGCGGGCACGATCACCGCGATCATCGAGATGGCGCGAGCATCGGGGCTTGCGCTCGTCGGGGGTGGAGGAACAAATGATCCGTTGCGCGCGGACACTCGCGGTACCGGTGAACTGATCCGGGCAGCGATTGACGCGAAGGCGTCGACGATCATCGTCGGCTGCGGAGGTTCGGCGAGTACCGATGGCGGAGCGGGTGCGCTTGCAGCACTCGGCGACCTCTTGCCGCGCGCGGACGTCGTGCTCAAGGTGGCATGTGACGTCACCACGACCTTCCTCGATGCTCCCGCAGTGTTTGGACCGCAAAAGGGAGCCTCGCCGGATCAGGTGCGCGCACTGCGCTCTCGTCTCGAGGTGCTCTCTAAGAACTATCGCTCCCGCTACGGCGTCGAACTCGACGACGTGGCGCGCACCGGTGCCGCGGGCGGACTCGCCGGCGGACTCTTCGCCATCGGAGGAGTGCTCGTGTCTGGAATTGACCTCGTTGCAGAGGAGGTCATGCTCGATGACCTGATCGCGTCGAGCGATCTCGTCATCACCGGCGAGGGGAAGTTCGATGAGACCTCGCTCGAGGGCAAGGCGGTCGGGGCGCTGCTTGAACGCACGCGAGACCGGAGCAGACTCCTCATCATCGTTGGCGAGGCAACAATCGGAATTGACCCGGAGCGCAACCCGCATGCGACGCTCGTCGATCTCGTCGCTCGGTTTGGTGTCGAACGCTCCTTCCACGAGACGCTCGATTGCGTGGAGATCGTTGCCCGCGAGGCGCTCGAATCTCTCTGAGCCTCCGGTCGACAAAGGCGCAACTCCCGCACAGGTCCGCTGCGTCAGATCAACCTATCAACCTCTCAACCTGTCGCGCACTGGCTCTGCGTGAGACGCCGTGGCGACCCGCCGAGTCATGAACGATCGACATCAAGCCCGACTGGCAACTGCTCGACCGGCCAGTTGAGCAACCGCACCGCGCTCAGACACGCGTAGCGATCGGTCATCCCGCCGACATAGGTCACTGCACGCCTCACTGCGAGATCGCTGTTCGACTCGATGGACTCCTCACCGTCGACCACCGGATGTTCGATGAAGTACTCCACCAGCGCGCTGAGCAGTCGAGCAACCCGTTCCCCTTGGATCAAAGAGTCATCTCTCGTGTAGATGCGCTCGTAGTTGAAGGTGCGCAATGCGGCGAGAGCCTCGGCCATCTCGGCGCTCATCGAGATCCGCCCACAGCGCCGAGAGGTCTCGATGAGGTCGCGCACGAACACGTTCAGCTGCGGATTCCGACGGGTGCCGCACCGTTGCCGGACAACTGCCGGAATCTCGCGCTCGTTGACGATCCCAGCCGAGATTGCGTCTTCGAGGTCGTGCGCACAGTATGCGCATCGATCGGCCCAAGAGAGAACCTCTCCCTCAGGAGTAAAGGGTGCGGGTCGCGACCAGGAGTGATTGCGCACGCCGTCAAGCACCTGGCCCGTCAGGTTGAGTGGTGCAAGAGTGACCTCCGCTCCCCATACAGCGTGGTCATAGCCGCCCTCGAGAAAAGGGGCGAATGCCTCCTCACTCGGATGCCCTCCCGGTCCGTGACCACAGTCGTGCGCAAGCGCGATCGCCTCGGTGAGCGCCGTGTTGAGCCCGAGCGCGCGTGAGATCGCAGTCGCCACCTGTGCGACCTCGAGTGCGTGGGTCAAACGGGTACGTTGGTGGTCGTCGGGAAAGACGAATACCTGTGTCTTGCCAGCCAGACGGCGAAACGAACTCGAGTGCAGCACACGGTCCCTATCGCGCTCAAAGCAGGTACGAAAGGGATCTGGCTCCTCGTCAAGTGCGCGATCACCAGCTCCAACGGCGAGTGTCGCCCCTTTTGCCAGCGTCGCCCTCTCTCGCTGCTCGCGTTCTTCGCGCCCGATCACCTCAACGATCTCGAACGTCGCGCTCGAATCCTCGTGTGCAACGACCGCGTCAGGAACGAGAAAATCATGTCCACGCATCGTGGAGGCCCAAAGCGCGGCGCGTGTCCCCTCTGGTGTCCTCTTGTCCTCAGTCATCTGCGCCGTTTCTCAACAACATCTCAATCTCATACTACGACCCGGCTGGGTCAGAGCTAGGAGATGGAAAGTTCCCGGCGATAGATACGCGTCGGAGACATCTTCGCGATCGTCTTTGCAAGGTGGGCAAAGATGAGACCAACCTCACCCTCTGGCTCCGTCGCGACGATCGGTGCTCCGATATCGGAGCCCTCGCGCAGGGAAAGCTCCAGCGGCACCTCGGCGAGCAGTTCGACGGCGAGCGTCTTTGCAAGCGCCCGCCCGCCTCCATGGCCAAAGGGCTCGAAGCGCTGGCCGTCTGGCGTCACGAAACTCGACATGTTCTCGATCACTCCGCGCACGGGAATCTTCATCTGCTTCGCGAGCGATCCCACCCGCTGGGCAACCCGCTCCGCGCTTGGCTGCGGGGTCGTGACGACGTAGATCTCTGCCCTTGGCAGCTGCTGCGCGACACTCAGCGCGATATCGCCCGTGCCAGGTGGCATGTCGATCAAGAGGAAATCCGGTGCTCCCCAATACACATCGACGAGAAACTGTTCTATCGCTCGATGCAACATCGGCCCGCGCCAGGCGATCGCCTGATCCTCGTCGACGAAAAAGCCAATCGAGATGACGCGCACGCCGTGGGCCACCGGGGGCACGATTGTCTTTCCAAGCACGTTCGGTGGGTAGCCGACACCAATCATCTTTGGCACACTGAATCCGTAGATATCTGCGTCGAGGATGCCGACGCTGTAGCCCTCTTGGGCGAGGGCAACGGCAAGGTTGACCGTGATCGATGATTTGCCAACCCCTCCCTTGCCCGACGCGATGCACAGCACCCGTGTCGGCGAGGTCCGTTCCGCGAACGGATTCGGCCGGTCAAGGGGCGGTCCATGTCCGTGTCCCTCATGGGGCATCTCCACCGCCGAGGGTGCAACCGTTCCGAGCAGGTGCGCTCCAAGTTCCTCGCGCTGTTGTTCATCGAGATCGACGAGTTCGAGATCGACCTCATCGATCCCCTCTCCCGCCACCCGGAGGAGGCGGCGGCGGAGTTCGCTGGTCGCTGGATAATCCGGGCCAGGTACGCGCACCCTGAGCCGGGCGGTCCCTCGCCTGACCTTCAGCTCCTCGATTGCGTCGAGTTCACCAAGGCTCTGGAAGAGCACCGGATCCATGACCGCGGAGAATGACGCAAGGAGTTCCTGATCCCGTTCGCGTGCCATTGGGCGCCATCTTCTCCGTCATCGTGGGTATTCACGCATGTACCAGCGCACTGTCATGAACCAGCACAGCTACGATAGCGGGTAGGCCCACTGTGGGAGGCTGTGAAACGCGCTGGACGATCAACATTGCCCCGCGCCCTTGCGTCAACGACGGGAACATTGAACCAATGACAGTTTCGCCACGAAACGAGAGCGGCCCCCCCCAGCGCGACGCCGAGAACGACGAGACCTTCTCGGCAGCGGTCGCAGCGGTGACGTCGGCCTTTGGTGACGCGACCCGTCGACAGATCTACCTCGTGGCGCGAGACGGAGCTGGGGTGACCGCGACAGAGATCGCAAGACGCTTCGACCTGCATCCAAACGTTGCCCGACACCACCTCGACAAGCTCGCCGCGGGCGGATACCTCGACGTCAGCCTCGATCACACTCCGAGTGGCGCAGGTCGCCCCTCGAAGCGCTATCGGCGAAGTGGCCGCCAGACAACCCTCGAGATTCCCCCGCGCCCCGATGAACTGATGATCACCCTGCTCGTCCGGGCGCTGTCCTTGCTCGCGCCAGAGGTCGCGGAAAAGATGGCGCTCGAGGTCGGGGAGGACTACGGCCGCATGCTTGCCGAGCAGATGTCACCCGGTGATTCACAGCGATCGAGCCGGGCCGCGATGCTCGCCGTTGCGGATGCGCTGACCGCACATGGATTTGCCGCCCACGCAGAGGAACGGGCGCAATCGATGAGTATCATCCGTGACCACTGCCCCTTTGGTGAGATCGTCTCGGAGCACCCCGTACTCTGCGCCGTCGACCGCGGGATGGTGCAGGGGCTGATGGCAGGGCTGTGTGGCGAGGGCGTGCCGGTCCAGCTGCGCTCTCGGGCACGCGGAGATGACAACTGCGAAAGCGTCGCAGCGAGCTAACCTCCCGGTGCCAAAGCAATGATTGCCGGAGGCGCCAGCTTTGCCTGCTGGTAGATCTTTCGCACCTGCGGTCGCACCGCAGCGACAAGTTCTGCTGAGGGATGGTCGCGTGCGAACGCCGCGAGTTCGTTGAGCGCTCCGGCAATATCGTGCCGGTCCTGTGCCAGCGCGATCGCATCGAGCACGCGCGCGTCGGGGTATCCCGGAGCGACGCGCGCTGCGAGGGCAATCTCCTCGTCACCCCGATCGACAATGCTTCGCTGGCCGGCCGCGATCCCCGAAAGACGCAGGAGCCACCCCTGATAGGTCAATGCCTCGTGTTGGTGCGGCACGGTGGCTAGCACCTTCGCGTACAACGAGATCGCCTCGGCGATCTGGCCCGTGCCAGCGAGTTCGGATGCCTGAGTGAGCTGTTGCTGGACGACCAATGCCTCTGAGAGTGAGACAGATCCCGTTTCGCTCTGGCCGGGGAGACGGACGCCCGCGAAGTGCAGCGCGGCAAAGGTCACGCCGACAATCACCCAGACAAACGTGAACACGATCAGCATCCGACGCGATCCTCTCCGACCGAGTGATTGCCGGAGCCTCGCAACAAATGGACGCGCAACCGTGCTCGTGTCGTGTTGTAGTTCAACAAGTTCGATCGCATCGAGCAGGGCACTCGTTCTCGAGATATAGCTCTGGCGCAAGATCTCATAGTCCTGCGGTTCGACATCTCCCGCGCGGAACTCGGTCTCGAGATCTTCGAGTGAACGCAATAGATCATCGCGTTCGCCTCGCAACAGTTCGAGACGGGCCGGCCCCTCACCCATCATCATCGACCTCACGCCGTCGTGAATCGGCCCGCCGTCCCAAGAGCTCGAGAACGCGCGCCTCACCCTCTTTGGAGACCCCGCGCTCGGGCGGCCGGCGGCGGGCGAAGAAGAGAAGCAGACCGGCGACCGCCGCCGAAACGGCAACGGCTGGCACAATCCAGAGCACCGACTCCGTTGGGCGAAGCAACTCGCCCTGACCATAGGTTGCGACCATGCGCGCTTCGATCGACTGATCCGAAAGACCCTGACCCACCCAGTCACGGATTGTCGACTTGAGCTCGTTGGCAGCGACTGTCTCTGACTGGGCAAGCGATGCATCCGCGCAAGATGGGCACTTCAGGACATTTTCGAGATTGGCGATGCGTTGCGCTCGCGTCGTAACGGAGGTATGCGCCGAACCAATGGCAAGCAACACCACGAAGACCACCACAAGTGCCGCCCACATTGACCGGGAGCGTAACAGCGTGCCGAGAGCGAGAGCGTCACTCATGCCCTGGCTACCTTCGCCTCGCGGATCCAGTTCGTCAGCTCGGTCGCCGTGACCGGCTGGGAGATGGAACTGACGATCTTGCCAACCGGATCGATGAGGAACAGTTCGGGCGGCTGAGCAACACCATAGGCCTGCGCGATGGAGCCGGTCGCATCAACGACGGCTGGCCAGGTGGCTCCGTAACGCGTGAGAAAGCCGCGCGCGTTGTTGATCGAGTCGTCGATATCGACTCCGATAAATCCGACCGTGCGATCGTTTCGGTGTGCGAAGGTGAACGCCTCGATCTGTGGCTCCTCGCTCAGGCATGTGCCACACCAGCTGGCGAAAAAATCAACGACGACGTAGCGGCCTCGCATCTCATGCAATGAGATCGGCAGCCCATTTGCAAGATTGACGCCCGAGATCGCCTTTGCCACTGATCCCCCAAGGGGAGTAGTCGTCGTTCCCGTCCCCGCCGAGGTACGGAGCGCGAAGACAACGATCAACGCGATGCTCACCGCTCCAACGACGGCCGCCACGACGCGTGTCCGTGCACGGGCCATCTTCACCGCCCGCCCACCGGAGAGGCTCCGAGAAACTCGGGGAGCGTGACCGTGGAGGGATCCGTTGGGCGCCGTCGGGATCCAGGAACGAGCGCGAGCAACGCTCCGAGCGCACAGATCGCGCCGCCGATCCACAGCCACATCACCAACGGCTCGCTGATCACCTCGATACTCACCGGGAGACCCAATCCCGCGCCACTCGCGAGTTCGAGATAGAGGTCTTGCGTCGCGGTCGAATCGATCGACGGAAGCGCGGTCGACGAGGGACTGTTGTCGTAATTGACGATGCCAGGACGAAAAATCCCGTCACCTCCGATGCGGACCTTGGCGAGATAGCCCTTGGCTGCCGGAGCGTTCACGGTCTGCCAACCGACGAAGGTCAGTTCGCGGCCGGCGACAACGGTCGAAGCTCCCGGCTTTAAGGTGATGAGCGTACGCGTTGCATACGAGGTCGAGGCACAGAGCGCGACCGCGACACAGATGACACCGAGATGGGTCACCATGCCGCCGTTCGCCCGTCCGACGAGTCCTCGCCAGGGTGGGAGTCCGTGTCGGTGCGCGCCAAGGGTCGCGAGCGCGAGTTGGCGCAGCGCAGAGGTAGCCGCGAATCCTCCGAGCGAAAAGGTCAGCAGGGGAACAAACCCGCGCACGCCGACAAGTACCAAGATCGCGAGCAGCCCAACAGCGCTCCATGCCGGTATGAGGATGCGGGCTCGCATCACACCCGCGCCCGCCTTTCGCCACGGCAGCGCGGGAGCAATCGCCATGATGAACAGCAACGCGATCCCGAGTGGCACCGTAAAGGTGTCAAAGTACGGACGTCCGATCGAGATCGCTCCCCCGCTCACAGCCTCGACGATGACCGGTGCAACCGTGCCGAGCAAGACGACGAAGGCAAAGCACGCAAAGATCAGGTTGTTGGCGAGGAAAGCGCCCTCGCGCGAGATCGGGGCGTCGATCGAGCCCGATGAGACAAGCCGGTCGCCTCGCCATCCGATCAGGCCGACGCTTGCGAGGACAATCACCGCGAAAAAACTCAACAGCGTCGGACCGATGTCCGAGTTGGAAAACGCGTGCACCGAGACGACGACACCCGAACGGGTGAGAAACGTCCCAAGGATGGTCAACGAGAACGTGGCTACGAGCAAAGAGAGGTTCCAGATGCGCAGCAGTCCGCGTCGTTCCTGCACCATCACCGAATGAAGATAGGCGGTCGCGGTCAGCCAGGGAAGCAGCGCGACGTTCTCGACCGGGTCCCAACCCCAGGCACCGCCCCAACCGAGCGACTGGTACGACCACCAAGCGCCGAGCACGATGCCGACTGTCAGGCATGCCCATGCGAACACCGCGGCGCGGCGCGTCGCAATCAGCCAACCCTCGCCGATCCGCCCGGTGATAAGCGACGCGAGGGCAAAGGCAAATGGCACGGTGAACCCGACGTAGCCGAGATAGAGAAACACCGGGTGGAACGCGATCAAGAGGTTGTCCTGCAAGAGCGGGTTCGGTCCCGTTCCATCCGCAACGGCGCGCGACACCTCAGCAAACGGATCCGCGGGGCCGGAGATCAGATAGAAAAAGAAAAGGGCAACGAGGCCGACGATGCCAAGCGCGATCACGAACAGTCGATCCTCGCAACGAGCTCGAAAGCGGATCGCCATTGCACAGAGATAACCCGTCAGCACGAGCACCCAGAGCAGGATCGAACCCTGCAGCGCGGACCACATGCCGGTGATCGAATAGAGGAGGGGGGTCTCGCGTGAGTTGTTCGACGCAACGTACGCAAGCGAGAAATCATGGGTAACCAGCGCATGCTCCATGGCAAAGGTCGCCACGAGCGCCCCGAGAAGTGGAACAAAGGCAGCGACCCAAAGACGCGAGACGAGATTGACCGATCCGGGCCAGAGCGTCAAAAGACACATGGCGATTGTCGCGACGGACCCCGACAGTCCTATCCAGATTCCGAGATGCCCGATCCAGGAGTTCATCGCGGCGCGCGCGGATTCATCAAGAGGAGGTATGCCAACGGACTAACGCACCGATCCATTCGGAGCGCGCACTCTTTTTGGATGGGCGGCGATATAGGAGTTGGAATGCTTGACGAGGATCTCGTCCGACTGAAAGCGATCCGAGGCACCGACGAAGTGCCCGACAAGCACAACGGGGATGTCTGCCTGGAAGAGCTCGGGCGGTTCACCGGAGTTCGTCACGGATATCTGCTGGTGGCGAGTACCTCGGATCACGAAGTCGACCGTCGTCGCATTCGGGCGCGTGATGCTGTGTGCAACGACGACGCCCTCGAGCTGAAAATCGGCATTGCCGAGCTCGATCCGGGAGCTGAGCGCCTGGTCGACCGTCTTGAAATAGGTCACTGCTCCAGAGAGCGTCTTGTAGAGCAAGAAGCAAATGGCAAGGGCGATGACCACAAAGACGAGGCGCAGTCGCCGGCGGGTCTCTCGACGCGCGCCAGCGACATCGCGCGCGGCGGCTCTGGTCATCACCTCTCGCTCGTGTTGGCCGGTGATCTCGATCTCACTCATTGACGTGTGGCGCGTTCCCGACCCCTGCGCTGTCGAACTATGAGCGAACCCACATAAAGACCCATCGCGATGAAGGTGACGAGATATCCGGCGAGAACGTAACTATTCATGACTGCCCTCGAGCTGGCGCTCGCGCAGTGCCGAGGTGATACGCGTCTCGAGCACACGGGCCTCGAGCGCGCCAAGTCGGTAGCGGATCATCACCATCCAGGCATAGGTGATGGTGAACGCAATGAACCCGAGCAGAAGCGTCCAGGCCATCGACCCATGAATGTAGGTCTTGTGCGTCGTGGGGTTCAGCACCGTCGGGGCCTGATGCAGGCTCTTCCACCACAACACCGCGAAATACACAATCGGGACATCGAGGAAGGCAATCAGGGCTGCGATTGCAGACCGTCTCGCGCGCAGCTCGGGATCGTCTGGAACGCGTCGCAGCGCAAGGTAGCCGAGATACAAGACAAAAAGGAGCGCGGTCGTCGTCAGGAGTGGATCCCAGGTCCACCACGTTCCCCACGCCGGGCGTCCCCAGATCGATCCCGTGACGAGCGTCAGACCCGTGAACAGCACGCCGACCTCTGCGGACGAACCTGCGAGCTGATCCCAACGCAGGTCTCTCGTACGTGGCCAGAGATACGCGAGGCTCGCGAGGAAGTTCATGCCATAGGCGATGAATGCCACCCACGCGAGGGGTGGATGGATGTAGATAAGGCGAACGAGATCACCCATGAACTGGTCAGGAGGGGTGACGAAAAGTCCGAGCCAGACCGTCGCCACCATTCCGGCCAGAGCAGACAGACCGAGGATCCGCTGGATCCGGTCCGCGAGGGTGCGCTGCTCGCCAAGCGATCGCATCAGAGGTCCTCCATCAATGGCCCAAAGCTCACGATCCCGATGCTGCAATAGACAACGCCAAAGACCGCGAGCAGCTCGAGCCAGCCAAGGCCAGCGGAAACATGCTGCGAAATCGCGGCCTGCCAGGTTTTTGAGCCGGCAATAAGAACAGGAGCAATAACGGGGAAAAACAACAAGGGCAATAGTGTCTCACGGACTCGCGAGCTGGCCAAAAGCACGCCGTAGAGCAGCCCGACAGCCACAATTCCGAGCGTCGCCACGACGCTCGCGACCGCGAGGAGCCAGAACGAGGCGAGGCTCACCTGGAAGACAATCGCCGTGATCACTCCGAGGAGGACTTCGAGGGCAACCAGCTGGGCCGAGAGGGCGACAAGCTTGCCGAGAAAGATACCCGCCGGATCAAATCCCGCCAGACGTAGTCCATCGAATGCGCCCTCGCGCAGCTCAATCGCGATCGACCGCTCGACACCGAGCACACTGGCAAGCAGGACGGCCAGCCAGAAAACACCGGGGGCTGCATTTTCGAGCCGCGCGGGATCAGGGCCGAGGGCAAAACCGAACAGCACGATCACCACCACGGCGAAGGGAATGACCTGGAACGCCGTGATCCGGGTGCGCCATTCGATGCGAAGGTCCTTGCGGGCGATATGGAGCGCGTCACGCACCATCGCTGTCCCCGTCTCCCAATCCGCCATCCACAGGTGCCACGATCGTCCCACCGACCATGACCACCGAACGCGTCGCGACGGTCCGCGCGTGATCGATCTCATGGGAGGCGAACACGACCGTCGTACCAGAACGTGACGCCTCGCGAATCAGATCATCGACGATCTCGCGACCGTCCGCGTCGAGGCCCGCGTGCGGCTCGTCGAGCAGCCAAAGCCTCCGGCGCCTCGCATAGAGCAGCGCGAGCGTGGCACGCCTTCGCTGACCCGTCGAGAGTTTCGAAACTGGCGTCAATGAAAGTCGCTCGGACAACCCAACGCGCATGAACGCCTCTTCGAGTACTCCGCTCGGAACGCGACTGGGTGAATGATGATCGGCTCCGAGCCAGAACGCGAGGTTCTCGCGCGCGTCGAGATCCCCGTAGAGAAAGCTCTCATGCCCGAGAAGGTCGACCTCTCGCCGTACGCGGCGCCGGTCAGCCCTCAGGTCGTATCCCAAGACCGATATTGAACCCTGGCTGACCGGGACGAGCCCGACAAGCACACGGAGCAGACTCGTCTTTCCCGCACCGTTTGCCCCGCTGAGGTGGACGACCTCCCCTACCTCAACCGAAAGGTTGACGCCCGAAAGAAGTGGAAAGGAGCCGGAGAACGCGACGGCAGCACGGAGTTCGATCGCTTCAGCCATGGCGCGACCCATGTTAGGAGCCAGCGCTGGGCCCAATTCACGCGCATATCTTGCCAGATCGGTCATTTTGCGCGAGTCGCGACCCGCTCCCGTGCGACGGGCCAGCGCCGGTAACGAAAGAGACAGGAAACGGACTAGCGAAGATGGGCAAGTAGATCCATGTCGGCGTCGACCATCATCTCGACGAGGCGGACAAAATCCACCTCCGGGCGCCAGCCGAGTGTTGCCGCTGCCTTGGTCGAGTCTCCGACCAGGAGGTCGACCTCGGCGGGCCTGAAAAACCGATCATCGACCTTCACGTAATCGCGATAGTCGAGTCCGACGCGGTCGAACGCGATCTCGCAGAGCTCGCGCACCTCATGGGTCTCGCCGGTCGAAATGACGTAGTCATCCGGATCCTCCTGTTGCAACATCAGATACATCGCGCGTACGTAATCTCCCGCGAAACCCCAGTCACGCTTCGCGTCAACGTTGCCGAGTCGCAGTTCGGTGCCGAGACCGCTCTTGATCCGCGCCACACCGTTGGTCACCTTCCGTGTGACAAATTCGAGACCACGCCGCGGACTCTCGTGGTTGAAAAGGATTCCTGAACTCGCGTGCAGGTCGTAGCTCTCACGATAGTTCACCGTGATCCAGTGCCCATAGACCTTTGCAACCCCATAGGGAGAACGCGGATGAAACGGCGTGGCTTCGGTCTGGGGAACCTCATGCACCTTGCCGAACATCTCTGACGAGCTCGCCTGGTAGAACCGGATCTCAGGGTCGACAAAGCGGATCGCATCGAGAACTCTCGTCACTCCAAGCGCTGTCGACTCACCGGTATAGACCGGTTGGGAAAACGAGGTCTGCACGAATGACTGAGCGGCGAGGTTGTAGACCTCGTGAGGGCGGTACTCACGCAGTACGTCAATGATCGACATCTCGTCGAGCAGGTCGCCCGGTGCGAAGGTGATGAGACTCTGGATATGGGCGACGCGATCGAAATTCACCGTTGAGGTGCGTCGCACCATCCCGATGACCTCATAGCCCTCTTGCAAGAGAAACTCTGCGAGATAGGAGCCGTCCTGACCAGTGATTCCTGTAATCAATGCCCGTCGTTGCACCGCATAGTTCTAGGCGGAATGTGCCCGCTCTGCAAGGAGACCCGAGGGCAACCATGCCGGTAACGGCAACCATCAAGGCGAAACCTCCGAAAAACGCGGAGAGGCACGAACGCTGTCAAGTGCACGACGAAATCCCGTGTTGAGAAGAGGTAGAGCGACCGAAAGCATCACAAAAGCCACCACAAAATAATCCTCGCGCGCTCCGATGGCGCGAAAAAGTCCAGTCGCAAGCACCGGGCCGATAATCCGGGCAACGCCTGACACGCTCTGTTGCAGACCCAGCGCACCAGCGCGCCGTTCGCTGCGAGTCATCTGAACAACCGTCGCCGTGAGCACTGGGGAGATCAGGCCATATCCGATCGCAACAAGGACGAGGCCGAGTCCAAGCACAAAGACCGAGCGGCTGAGTCCGATCAGAGACATCCCGGCCGCGAAGCTTGCGGAACCGACAAGGACAGTCGACACCGCGCCGAGTCGTCGCAGCACAAGACTGATCGCGCGACCCTCGACGATCGCGAGCACCGCACCAAGAAGGGCGAACGAGAGCGAGGCGCCCGAAACGCCGAAACCTCGAGTCTCGCGTTCAAAAAGGGCAAAGGTCGCTTCGAAGGCACTGAACCCGAATACCGCGACTCCAAATGCAAGCAGACAGAGCCCGCGCATTGTCCAGAGCGACGAGCGCTGTCGCGCTCGGGCTGAAACGTCGATTGTCTCGTGACCATCGCGCAATTGCACCGGCCCGGGAACACTCTGGGTCTCCGGAAAGCGTGCAAATGCGAACGCGAGATTCGCCAAACCGAGTACCGCCGCAAGAATGAACGGCAGGCGAATCCCGCCGAGCGCGCTCAGCGATGCGAGTCCGGGTCCAACGACGAATCCCATCGCGACGTACGCCCCGAGCAGGCCGAACTCTTGCGCGTGGCGCTCTTGACTCGTGACATCAGCGATTGCCGCCTGCGCAACCGCAATGGAACCGCCCGACGCGCCGTTCACAATGACGGCGATCGCAAGCAACGCTCCAGAACCGGCGAGCGCGAGTCCAAACGCGCTGAGCGCGCTTCCCGAGAGAGCGACGATCAACACTGCGCGTCGGCCGCGACGGTCCGCCAGACGACCCCAGAGCGGCGCAGTGATCAATTGGGCAAATGAGTAGGCGCCGAGAACGATTCCGATGTCGATCACGCTCATGCCGAAATGACGCGCATAGAGCGGTACAATCGGGAAGATAAGTCCGAAGAGGACGAAGTCGAGGCCGACGACCAAACGTACGGAACCAAGGCGCGACGCGCCCACCATTCGACTGTCGGGTGCGCCAGCCACTCGCGTGCGACGCCCGAATTTCACAGTTGTATTCGACTCTCCCTCTACCACTCCGTCAAGTCGCCCGTACGCGGCGATATCTCACCATGGTGGTGATTAGATCAGGGCATACCGAGTTCGGTTCGAATGGCGGTGCTAAACCGCTTTGACGTTTGCGGCCTGCAAGCCCTTTTGCCCTTCCTGCACCTCGAATTCAACTGTCTGACCCTCTTCGAGTGAGCGGTAGCCCTCCATCTGTATAGCCGAGTGGTGCACGAATACATCCGTACCGCCATCTTGCGAGATGAAGCCATATCCCTTTTCTGCGTTGAACCACTTCACCGTACCGGTCGCCATGTCGGTGACCCCCTTCTTTCCGTAAAACGCACCTCAAGAGAGAGAACCACTCTGGATCTCTGGCTGCCCGTACCCGCGGCGACAGGCAAGTTCCTGACACCAGTTGCAGAACGCCCCCCTCGAATCTGACGATACCAGCGCGCGGTGTTTTTGCAAAGAGTTATTCCTTGCGAAATGTCCGAACCGATCTGGGACAGGTCAGCGATGGATTCTGGTCCCCTCGGGAGTGTCCTCGACGATCCAACCGCGGTCTTCGAGCTGCGCGCGCATTTCGTCTGCGGTGACAAAATCGCGTTCTGCACGTGCAAGGTCTCGTCGAGTAACCATCTCGTTGACCTCTCCATCCGCGGCCTCTCCCCCGCCGACAAAAAGTCCGAGCGCACTGAGTAGTTCAACGACGGTGTCGGCGATGCTTCTGGCCGAAGAGGCTGCGCCCGAATCGACAAAGCCATTCGCGAGACGGACAGCCTCAAAAACTTCCGCAAGCGCCGCGGGCGTATCGAGATCCGCGTCCATCGTCTGAATGAACCGGTCTCGGAGATGTTCAGATTGGCGCTGCGCCTCTTGTCCCAAAGAGGGCTCGACACCTGAGACGCGGCGGACAAGTGCATCCAGTCGAGCGAGTCCGCCCGCTGCGGCATCGACCGTCGTCTCATTGACCTCAAGCGGCGAGCGGTAATGGGACTGCAGCACGAGAAGCCGGTAACTGCGGGGATCGCAGCGATCGAGCAGTTCTGCGAGCGTCGTAAAGTTGTTGAGCGACTTCGACATCTTTTCGCCCACGACCGTGACGAGACCGTTGTGCATCCAGTGACGCGCGAAGAGATGTCCGTCGGCAACTGCCTGGGCCCGCTCGTTCTCGTGATGGGGAAAGATCAGATCCTGACCACCACCATGGAGCTCGAAGTCGTCACCGAGAAGGGCAAGCGACATAACGACGCATTCGGTGTGCCAACCCGGTCGACCATCTCCCCAAGGGGAGTGCCACACCGGCTCATCGGGCTTCGCGCGCTTCCACAGCGCGAAGTCAATTGGGTCATTTTTGGTCTCGTCAAGTTCGACCCGGGCCCCGGCGCGCCGATCTTCGATCGATTGATGCGAGAGGAGCCCGTATTCGGGAACCATTGCGGCGCGCAGGTACACGCCCTCGCCTGTCTCGTAGGCAAATCCCCGCTCCACCAATGACGCGATCAGATCGATCATTGCGTCGACATACTCCGTCGCATGAGGCTGTCTCTGGGGACGGAGCACTCCCATCCTGTCCATCGTCTCGAACCATTCGGCCTCGGACTCGACCGCGATCTCCTTCCAGTCGCGTCCCTCGGTCCTCGCGCGTTGAATGATCTTGTCGTCGATATCAGTAACGTTCGAGACATGTTGGACGAAGAGGCCGCGATATTCGAGATAACGGCGCAGGACGTCATAGACCAAGACTGCTCGTCCATGACCGACGTGGGGCGGACCGTAGACGGTCGGACCACAGACGTAAAGCCCTACGACGCCGGGTTCTCGCATCGCAATTTCCGTGGTCTTTTGTGTGGCGGTATCGAACAGCTGGAGCACGGCTAGTACCGTACTAGGCCAATGAGCACCTCCTCCTCCCCAGATACCTCTACCGACGCCGTGACCGACGACCCTGCCCCGAATCGCACGATCGGCGTCAACATGCCCGAGCGACCAAGTATCGACAACATCGAAGAGCGGTGGATCCAGGCATGGGAGGAGCAGGGTACCTATACATTTGATCGCACCAAACATCGGGACGAGGTTTACTCAATCGACACCCCACCCCCGACGGTCTCGGGATCCCTCCATGTCGGACACGTGTTCAGCTACACACAGACCGACGTCATGGCGAGGTACCAGCGCATGTCGGGCAAAGAGGTCTTCTACCCGATTGGATGGGACGACAACGGGCTTCCGACCGAGCGGAGAGTACAGAACTACTACGGGGTACGTTGTGACCCATCGATCCCCTATGACCCCAACTTTGTCGCTCCGGAGTCGCCACATCACCCTCCAATCGCGATCTCGCGACCGAACTTTGTCGAACTTTGTTCGGTCTTGACCACCAAGGACGAGGCGGTATTCGAGAGACTCTTTCGCCGACTCGGCCTCTCCGTTGACTGGCGGCAGCACTACACCACGATCGGACCTCGTGCACAACGTATCTCTCAGCGTGGCTTTCTCCGCATGCTGAAGAATGGACAGGCATACCGACAGGAGGCACCCACACTTTGGGACGTGGACTTTCAGTCAAGTGTCGCCCAGGCGGAACTCGAGGACCGCGAGACGGTCGGCGCGTATCACCGGATTCGCTTCCATACGAAACAGATGCCGACGTTGGTAATCGAAACGACAAGACCCGAACTCCTCGCGGCCTGCGTCGCGCTCGTCGCACATCCAGATGATCCGCGCTACCAGACGCTGTTCGGTACACAGGTGACCACCCCGCTGTTCGAAGTCGAAATCCCCGTCCTTGCACATCCGCTTGCCGAACCCGAGAAGGGGTCGGGAATTGCGATGGTCTGCACCTTTGGCGATCTGACCGACGTCATCTGGTGGCGCGAGCTTTCGCTCGAGACCCGTACCATCGTCGGACGCGATGGCAGGCTCGAACACATCTCCTTTGGCGCTCGGGCCTTTCCGAGCATTGACCCCAGCCGGGCTCAACTTCTCTACGACGAAATTGCGGGAAAGACAACCAAACAGGCGAGAGCTCGCGTTGTGGATCAGCTACGCGACTCCGGTGACCTCGTCGATGAACCGCGTGCAATCACCCATGCGGTCAAGTACTACGAGCGTGGAGAGCGGCCACTCGAGATCGTCTCGTCCCGGCAATGGTACGTCAAGACACTCGAGCTTGCCGACGACCTCATCCGACGAGGGCGCGAGATTGATTGGCACCCTCCGTTCATGCGCGCCCGGTACGAATCCTGGATCGAGGGCCTCAACGGCGACTGGAACATCTCACGGCAGCGGTTCTTCGGTGTTCCCTTTCCGCTCTGGTACCGAATCGGCGAAGACGGATCGATCGATGACCTCCACCCGATATTTCCCGACGAAGCACGGCTGCCGATTGACCCCTCTGTAGAGGTCCCCGAAGGCTACGACACCTCGCAACGGGGAATGCCCGGTGGATTCACCGCCGATCCCGACGTCATGGACACCTGGGCGACCTCTTCGCTCACACCTGAGATCGCCGGGAATTGGGAAGACGATCCCGATCTCTTCGAACGGATCTTTCCCATGGATCTGCGACCTCAGGCCCATGAGATCATCCGTACCTGGCTGTTCAGTTCCGTCGTACGCTCACATTCGCTTCACCAGAGTGTGCCCTGGACCAACGCGGCGATCTCTGGATGGATCCTCGACCCTGACCGGAAGAAGATGTCGAAGTCCGTCGGCAACGTGGTCGTGCCAACCGAACTTCTCGAAACCAAGGGCACAGATGCAGTCCGTTACTGGGCGAGCTCTGCGCGCCTCGGGGTCGACACGATCTTTGACGATCGCCAAATGCAGATCGGTCGACGCCTCGCCATCAAGATCCTCAATGCCTCGAAATTCATCCTCACCCAGCTCGGCGACGAACAAGCTCAGGCTCCCAGAGCGCTTGATCCGCTCGATGAATCAATGCTCGGAGCTCTACGATCGGTTGTCACTGCATCAACACTTGCCTTTTCGAACTACGAGCAGGCGCGCGCCCTTGAACTGAGCGAACAGTTCTTCTGGGACTTTTGTGACAACTACCTGGAACTCGTCAAAAACCGCGCGTATCGCCGCGACGAAGGGGCAGAGAGCGCGAAGCACGCTCTCGGATTGGCGCTTTCGGTATTGCTCCGACTTTTCGCACCATTTCTACCCTTTGCAACCGAGGAGGTGTGGTCATGGTGGCTCGAGGGGTCGATCCACCGCGCACCGTGGCCACGCACCGAGGAGTTCGGAGAGGTGTCGGGCGATCCAGAGATCCTTGCAGCTGTTTCGGCGGTACTTGGCGAGATTCGCAAGGCCAAGACGAATGCAAAACAGTCCATGCGGGTGAGCGTGTCGCGTGTCACGATTACCGCCGATGCGAAGCGCCTTGGCGAGATCGGCCTTGGTCGGGGCGACCTTATCGATGCCGGATCAATCGTCGAGCTCGAACTGGTGGAGCGAGCCGGTCAGGATCTCGACGTCTCCGTCGAACTCGCAGATCCAGACTGACCTGGGTTGGCAAGGTCTTTGCAGCTCGAGGCCCCACCTTCCCGTCGAACGAGATCACGTCAACCTCGGCCCCCGATTGGATCGGGCGATAGCTCCCAGCGATCGGCAAAGGGCGCAAGGAAAACGCGCGCGATCCGGAGATGTTCGCGCGCCTGCTCGACCGGCGGCAGATCCTTTAGCCGTTGACAGGGGATCTCGAGACTGATCGAAAGATCCGTCGGAACCCGCTCGAGAATCGGTCCGAGTTCAAGTCCGCCCTCGCCAAGGGGAAGGCGGTCGTAAACCGACTCGTAGCGCAGATCCTCGGGTGCTGGGGCAATGGCCCTCGCGTCACACAATTGGATAAATGAATAGCTCCTCGCCTCTTTGCGACCGAGATCTGCGAGGACTCCCCCAGACCGCGAGAAATGTAGCGTGTCAAGTAAAATATGTACGTTCGACCGCTCGCTCGCCGAGACAAGGCTGTACGCCTCATCGAAGCTCCTACATTGCGAATAGGGCATGTACTCGATGGTGATACCAAGATCTAGGCTCTTTGCATAGTCGGCCAGGGCGATGAGCCGCTCGACGACGCGGTCACGTTCCTCGTCCCATACGGTCGCCTGAACGATTGAAGCTCCAATCTGTTTGGCAAAGTCGATGAGCACCCGTCCCTCATCGAAGGTTCGCTCCGGCTCGAAGACGATATTCGAGACCTCCATCACCGAGAGACCCCAACGTGCGAGCAGTTCCTTCGCGTCCTTGAGGAACTGCGCGTCTTCGGCGAGCGGCGATACCGGCAGATCCTGCAGACCAAGCTGAAAGCCCACGGCGTCATATCCTGCCTCGCCCGCGTAGGTTACGAGGTCAAGGGGCGGCGGTCGAAAGAGTGTCAGAGGTGCCAGGCCGAGCTTCATCACCGTTAAACCTTTCCTGCGGTCAAGATGATTGGACCGCTTCCATACGTCTCCCCACACGATAAGCGAGTTCTCGGACAACCCGCGTTAGCCTGATCCACCATGGATTCTGCGAAGATCACGACGCGAGACGGAACGATCAGACTCGGCCAGTTTCTCAAACTTGCCAATCTCATTGAGTCCGGGGCAGACGCGAAACGCGTCCTCACGGCACGGGCGGTTCAGGTCAACGGCAACGTCGAGATCCGACGCGGCCGCCAGCTCGTGCGTGGCGATATCGTCGGGTTCGACGGCGTCAACTATGAGGTCGATTAGCCAGCTGGCAGCTGGTGGAACAAAACAATCGCCGAACTTGAGAAGATCGTGTCCGGAACGATCTCCACCCACGTACGACCAGGGGCCATCGGCACCGTCTTGCCTAAGGAGTCTTTGAAAACCATCGGATCCACGCCACTCTGGCGCGACCAGGTCACTTTGATCGCCTCACCGTTTCGCAGCACATAACCGGGCCCGCTACCGGTCACCTGGCTCTCGATGTCTCCAGAGCCTCCGGGGCTCTCAAGGTATGGACCGATGGTGTACTTGGCAGAGATCACCGCAATATTCGTTGTTGTCACCGGAGCTCCCGTCGCCGCATCATGATCCACACTGCGCGCATAGGTATGCACCCAAAGACCTAGTTGGGGCATCCACTCCCAGAGGACCTCGGTGCCCTGGGAGAAAAAGATCCGAAACGCGCGGATCTTGATACCTCCCTTCGGCGGCGTCATCGAATAGGTGAAGATCGGCTGGGGTGGAGTGGTCAGATTCGGGAAGAGGCCATAGAGGGCACTCGTGCTCGTATAGAGATTGTCCGGGGGCTGTCGATTGGTCGTGCGATGTGCCGCGGCCTGCGCACCCTCAAGCAGATTTGCCGCCGACAGCGTCGAAAGACCCATCACCGGGTTCACGTCCGGAATGATTCCTCCAGCAAAGGCGAGAATCGGATGGCCAAGCTGGTTAACGAGGCGAGAATCGACCCAACGCAGCGAGCGCGTCGGTCCGATCTCGGTGGCGTTCTGACACTGATAGACCGCAATGTAACGCATGATGAATCCCTCAGCAGGGGTATCAAACACGACATCAGCCTCGTTTAACCCACTCTGTGGACGCGATGTAAATGGCTCGTTGCCGATCTTGATCGCCAACGCCGGGCGATTCGGAACCACGTTTCCAGGAGCTGGAGTATCGGTAAGGGGGCAGTTCGTCGTCGGAATCGTCGGAAGCGTGACCGCGTGCCCTGGAGTGTTGCCGCCGCGTGTCAGGGCAACCGCGATACCCGCGGCCGCGACAAGAACGATAACCGTGGTCAGAATGCGCGCGCGTGGACTCTTAGGAAGCAAAAATTTGGGTTTGTTGCTCGGAGAATGGTTCGCCATACGGACACCATATCGTCCTACTCCTGTGCGGTCAGGGATAAACGCGCAATTCGTTCGCGCAGTCGTTTCGCCCCAAGATAGGCACAAATTTCATCGAAATCGTCTCGCGGTCCTCGCCAGCGCAGCTCATCGACATCGTCGAACGCGGAATAATCCCTGCGTAACGTGGCAAGGTCGCGGAACAAAAATGCATCCTCGATTCCGTCTGCGAGCGCATGACAGAGCCGCTCCGCGCCTCGTACCTGAGTACGTACGTCCTCCACCCAGCCATCGATCGAGAGCGGGATCGCTTCAAGATGGCCATAATGTGACAAAACCCTCGACGCGCTCTTCTTCCCCCACCCTCTGAGACCCGGAAAGCCATCAGAGCTGTCACCAACGAGTGCGAGCCAATCGGGAATTGAACTAGGAGCGACACCAAAATGCTCCCAAATCGCGCGCTCATTTTCGTCGATTTCAGTGCGGCGATTGCGCTGAATGACGCGATCGCCACGGACACATTGGGCAAGATCCTTGTCCGGACTGCAGACGATGATCAGATCCACTCGTTCGTCAAGCTCAGCCCTCGCGCAGGCGCTGGCAAGTGCATCGTCTGCCTCATACTCGACCATCGGCCAGACAACGACACCGAGCGCACGGAGAGCCTCCTCGACAAGTGGAAACTGCGCAAGGAGTTCCGTGTCGACACCTTTGCCAGTCTTGTAGCCCAGATAGAGGCCATTGCGAAAAGACTCAACTGTGTGGTCCGTTGCAACACCAAGAAAGCGATGGCCGTCTTCAAGAATTGAGACGATCGAGGCCAGCACTCCGCGCGTTGCACCGACCTCGCGGGCGTCATCTGCGCGGTGCGATGGCTGTCCATAGTAATAACGAAACAGCTCATAGGTTCCGTCGACGAGTACAACGTTCATTACGTCGACGTCTCCACCAACAGCACTGGGATTTCAGAGAGCGTCATCTACCGTGCTCCAACACGGCTTGCGTGTTGGTGTCGACGGAGTTCGAGGTAAGAGAGCACGAGTACCCCACACCCGAATCCAAGGCCAACAAGAGAAGAGGCGCGCCAACCGGAACGCTCGAGCGCAATTCCTGCAAGGGCAGATCCCAAGGTACCCCCAAGAAAATAGGTGAACATATAGGCGCTCGTGATTCTGCTTCTTGAGTCGCTGATCATGTTGTAGATGAGGGTCTGATTCGACAGCTGGACTCCCTGCGTTCCCGCGTCAAGAAGGATCACGCCAAATACAATTGCGTAAAGGCTCGAAGCTCCAAACAAAAAGAACAAAAAAGCGAGGAGGACAGCGGCTCCGGCAAAGAGCGTGACTTGAAAGGTGATCATCTTCCCGTGGCCCTTGTCGGCGATCCGTCCAACCATGTTGGCTGCGAATACACCTGAAAGGCCGATAATACCGAACAACCCGATCGTCAACGAGTTCATCGCGAACGGCTCTCTTGAGAGCTGCCAGGAGAGCGAAGACCAGAGAACTGCAAAGCCGCCAAATGCAAGTGCTCCAAGCAACGACCGACGACGGAGGACAGGTTCATGGATCATCAACATGACGGCGGCACCGAGCAACTCCTGGTAACGGATCGACGACCTTTTCGGCTCCACTGGGATCGACAAATACAACAGAACTGCAAAACCAGCCATCGTGATCGTCGAGGCAAAATAGACACTCCGCCAACCAAAAAATTCGGCAATCACACCAGAAAATGTCCTGGCAAGGAGGATACCGAAAAGGAGTCCGCTCATCAGGCGGGCAACCGATCGCGACCTGCGTTCTGGAGGCGCGAAATCAGCAACGAAAGGGATCAGAATCTGGCCGGCAACACTTGCCATTCCGACAATCGCCGACGCGACGAGGAAAAGCACCAGCGAAGGAGCGAGCGCGCAGAGAATGCACCCGAACGCGGCCACGAGAAAGATCGCGGGCACCAACCTCTTGCGGGAGATGATGTCACCGAGGGGAACGAGTAAGGCTAACCCCGCGGCATAGCCGATCTGAGTCGCCGTCACGACGAAGGTAAGCGAGGCGACGCTGTGATGAAACGCCGACGCGATGCGCGGAAGAATCGGCTGGCAAAAATAGAGATTGGCGACAACTGCTCCAGTCGCAACGGCAAGGATCAGCAGAAGATGGCCCTCGATCACCGGTCGCTCAGTCACTGGTTGAGTTGTCAGGGACATGGTGCCGCCATCCTAGGGAATTACAGGAAGCGCCGAGTGGCCGCATGGCTAACAATTCCACATATTCTCATACCAACGCAAAGTCTGCACTGTTCATAATGCGGCTTGGAAGAGACGTGGAGAACTCGAACTACCCAATCGAGGTGCAGTCCCTTAGTCAATCAAGCACTTCATTGCTGAATGTACCCGATCACTTTTGAGCACCAAGCTCATGTAAACAACGGACCTACGGAAGTCGCCGACAGTTCCTTCAAACGCGCGAAACGCGTGACATGATGCTCCACCTCCTCCAACGACCAGATGAGGACAGCTCGCCTACGTCACACCAAAGGGGGTACTCGCGACGATCGAAATCCATCAACCAGAAGAATCGAATTGGAAAGGAGAGAACCCGACGAAGCCGAATACTGGGTTGTGTTCGAAGGAGCCATCAGTAACTCGCCGGTTCCTTGCACCAGATTGAATACGCGCCCGTATCCCTGTAGGAAACCCGATGATCACTCCCACCAAAGATCGCAGGTACCTCTTCGGTCACAGCCAGACGTGCTCATCTCGGAGACCAAAGAACTTTCGCGAGACTCCCACCATGCAAGCGGTTCGCTTTTACCGATCCCATCACTAAAATCGCGCACCATTGCGGTATCTCCCACGTTGACCGAGTTTTTAGCGATTGGAACTCGGTCACACAGAGGCACAATCTCTGTTTTCTCGCGCGAGATCCAAGACATGCATTTATTGCTTCATCTTGTCGCTCACGAAACGCGAGCCCGACTATTCGGCAGCGCCGAACTGCTCGATCTCGGCAACCTCTTCAGCAGTAAGTTGACGCGGGACCTCGCCGCGAGCAAGCTTCTCACTTTGGACGAAATGAAGAATGCTTTCAACTATCTCAGGATTTGCAAGCGTCGTCGTGTCCCCAACGTCACTAAAGTTGGAGATGCTTGCGATCACGCGTCGCATGATCTTCCCTGATCGCGTCTTCGGCATATCCGCAACGATCCAGACGTTCTTCGGTCGCGCAATCGGGCCGATCTCGTGCTCAATAGCCTTCGAGACCTTAGCCTCCATCTCCTTGCTTGGCTTGATCCCGGGCTTCAGCGCGATGTACATCTCGACGGCTCGACCACGGACATCGTCGAGTACTGGCACCGCCGCTGCCTCTGCGACCTCTTCAACGGTCAGGCATGCCGATTCCAGCTCTTTAGTACCGAGGCGGTGGCCAGCAACATTGATCACGTCGTCGATCCGTCCGAGGATTCGGAAGTATCCGTCTTCCGCGAGCAGCGCTCCGTCACCAGCGAGATACGGCCAGTCGTGCCAGTCCTTGGAATTCTCATCCCGGCAATACTTCGCGTAGTAGGTCTTTACGAATCGCTCCGGGTCTCCCCAGATCGTCTGGAAGATACCTGGCCACGGATTGCGGATACAGATGTTGCCCGCCCTCTGACTGCCCGCCATCACCTCGTTTCCATCCTCGTCATAGATCACCGGAAAGATCCCGAGCACACCCGGTCCGCAACTCCCGGGCTTCATTGCCTGAAGTGCGGGAAGCGTACTTCCGAGGAACCCACCGTTCTCGGTCTGCCACCACGTGTCAACGATAACCGCTTCGCCCTTGCCGACCTCGTCGTAGTACCAGCGCCAAACGTCGGGTTCGATCGGCTCGCCGACGGTGGTCATGTGCTTGAAGTGATAGTTGTACTTGCGCGGCTCCATCGGACCGAGCTTTCGCAGCATGCGGATCGTCGTTGGGGCCGTGTGAAAGATGTTCACCCCGAGACGCTCGGCGATTCTCCACGGGCGTCCGGGATCTGGATAGGTCGGAACTCCCTCATAGATAACGGTTGTCGCTCCAAGGGATAATGGCCCATACACGATGTAGGAATGACCAGTGATCCAACCAATGTCGGCAGCGCACCAGTAGGTGTCCTCCGGATGAATGTCCTGATAAAACTTGGACGTTCCGGCGACGTAGGAGAGGTAGCCGCCGGTACTGTGCTGACAGCCCTTTGGGCGCCCTGTCGTTCCACTGCTGTACATCAAGAACAGGGGCGCATCTGCTGGCATTGACACCGGGTCGACAAGCTGGTCACGGTAATCGTTCAAGATCTCGTCCACAAAAAAATCTCGACCGGGGACCATCGGACTCTTCGACGCGTACTCGCCCTGATGCCGGCGCCACACCAGCACCTTGTCGACCTCTTGGCCAAGGCTACGGGCCGCAAGGATCGCCTCGTCGGCCTTTACCTTGTGATCAATGAGTTCTCCGTTGCGGTAGTAACCGTCCATCGTCACGAGGATGTTGCTCCCCGAGTCGGCGATCCGACCTCCGCAGGCAGTCCCACTGAACCCTCCGAAGACCTGGGAGTGAGTCACCCCGATACGGGCACTCGCAAGCATCGAGACGGGCAACTCGGGCACCATCGGCAGATGGAATGTGACGCGGTCTCCGACCTTCAGCTCACAAAAATCTCTCAGGAGCGCGGCGAACTCGTTAACCCGCCGATAGAGCTCTTGATAGGTAATCACCAGAGTCTCGTCATTCTCGAGCTCTGGCACCCAGATAATCGCCGCCTTGTTGCGATCCTTCTCCAGATGACGGTCGACACAGTTGTAGCTGGCGTTCAGGCGCCCACCCACGAACCATTTCCAGAACGGTGGGTTACTCGTATCGAGTGTCGTATGCCAATAGGTGTCCCAGCAGAGAAGGTCTGCATATTCACGGAAGCACTCCGGAAAATGATCTTCGCTGAAACGCTCGAAAATGCTCGGGTCGGCGGCGTTTGCCTGCGCTATGAACTTCGCCGGGGGTTCGATATGCCCCTCCTCGCGCCAGTGAACGGCAATCTGCGCTTCGGAAATTTGCTCGTCCTGCTCATCGGCCATTACTCAAACCTCCGCTCTAGAAAACACGTATGTTCTCGCGCGAGAGGACGAGATTGCCACTCCCAACTGGCTATCCAATCCTCCGCAGCCCCTCAAAGATTTCGAACTTGACGTTAGCCTAGGACGCAAACTCCGGCGCGGGGGGAAACTTCATCCCTCCCGCGCCAATTTGGAGATTGCCGCCCCGTCGTTAGATGGGGAACGTGATGTTCCCCTTAGTTTCGCGGACCAACTGGCAATACTGTGCGCTTATACGTCGAGTTCGTGACCGTAGCGAAAGATCCGTACCAAGCCAGTACAGCCGTCACGATCCCGAGATAGCCACCGATCTTGGTCCAGCCCGCGTGCCCAGATGAAACTGCCCCGATTCCAAGCGCGGCGAAGGTCAACGTCAGGAACACGAAAATCAGCAGCACTGCGGTGCTGGTTCTCGTGGCCGCAATCGTCATATAGGCGGTAAAAATCGCCCAGACAAAGAGGTACGCGGCGACCGCGTTACCACCGAACGAACCCGACGGCGTTTTCGTAAGGAGATACCAGAACGAAAGCCAAAAGGCGCCATACGAACAAAAGGCAGTGGCCCCAAAAGTATTCCCCTTGGCATATTCCCAAAGACCCGCAAGAAACTGCGCAATACCTCCATAGAAAACGGCAAGGCCGAGAACCTCTCCGCTTTCATGCAGGATATTGGCGTTCGCAAGGCTCAGCAGGAAGGTCGTCATCGCGAAACCCGCGAGACCAAGTCCCGCTGGATCAGCGAATTGACTCCCCGGCGTTGTTCCTTCAGTCATCTTTATCTCCCCCCTCCGCTCGCCCGCGATCTGCGGACTATGGAAGTATGTCCGCGATCTTTGCGCCGTCACGAATGACCTGCGTGGCAATGTCAAAGAAGTCATAATACGTTGAACATTTTGTAACTCAATTGCAAACTTAATCATCATCTCCAGCCCTCTACCCTCGCACCGCCGCGGACTCGCGCGCGAACTGGAGCACTACAGCGGTGAACGTCGGCCCAGCAACGTGGACGTTATCGAGCGCGCCCGTCCAAGCGTCGGTCCATCATCATCAGATTGAAAGACAGGCGTTGCCAAGAGGCCGAATGGTCACTTCAAATTCACATGTCGGGCGCACAATGCCTCGCGGTTCAACAAACTCACCTCAATCACGCGTTCATGCGACGGAAATCTGCGGACTATCCGGTAACGGACAACGCGGTGCCTGAGGGACAAATAACGATAGGAGCTATCGTGAAGGCCAGCGCAAGAGACAGACCGTCAATGCCCGCATGTGCACGCGAACGTACGCGAAAAGGAATGAAATCCTGACGAACGTCCCGATTGGTATTGATGTCAGCTTCGAAGAGTCTGATCATCGGTCAATAATGGACGTCCTTCCACGCCTTTTGGCGACTCCTAGACGTTGTGCCTCAAAACACGCAACTACCACCGAAACGTGACGAGTCCAATGTTCCAGACCCTGCGCGCTATGTTCGAAATTCAATACGACAAGTTGTCAATCACCGTCGACATCATCGGGAAGAGGATCCGGGCGCGAAGAGCTCATGTGCCCGAGAGTTATCGGGAGTTTTTGGAACTCTCATCGATCGTCGAACTCGTCGCCCAACAGAACGCGACGGAGATGGTCCGACGACTCGTCTTGGAGCACAAGACCGTCACGCGCGCCGCAAGGTCAATCTTCTCCATCTTGGAGGGCGCGCACGAGGGGCCGAAAGCTGATCTCCCCACGCAGCGACTGCAGGTCAACGCAGAGATGGCTTGGATGCTCGGGAGCCTTCTCGGTTGATCGGCCAGCCGCCCGACTCGGAATCCGAAGACGGATCAGCCAGGATCACGGAATTCAATGGAATCTTGCACGAAATTTGGAGGTGGGCCGCATGACGGCGTCGAGACGCTACCGAGAAATAACGTAACCGCTATGGGAACGACCGTCTTCGGCGTTATCTCGGTAAGCTTCATGATGGCAATGTATGCGTTCGAACGTAGAGGAAGAGGGTTCATCCTCGCGTTTGCACTCGGATGCATTCTCTCGAGCACCTATGGATTCCTCGCCCATACATGGCCCTTTGGGGTAGTTGAACTTATCTGGTCAGCAATTGCGCTACGCCGCTGGCATACATTGCGAGCCGATGGTCTCGCGTGAAAAATCGCCGAAACGATCAGCAGCCGCACCATGAACAAAGTTTCCCCCACGAGCGATTATCGACGCACGAACACTCCAGGGAGGCTGACGAGCGATACCTCGGAGGTGCTTTCGCACTGATTGTCGCCTTCTTGGCGATCGAGGTCGTCGTCGCGATCACCTCGCATTCATTGGTGCTCCTTGCGGATGCGGGCCATATGTTGACTGACGCCGGGGCAATCGCCCTGTCGATCTGGGCACTTCGACTCGCCGTTCGCCCGGCCACCACCCAATGGACCTTTGGACTCAAGCGCGCAGAGATCCTGTCGGCCGCGCTCAACGGAGTCACGCTCGCTGTCGTGGGAACGTTGATCACCGTCGAGGCAATCGGGCGACTCATCCGACCACCACATGTCGGCGGCCTTGCGATCGTGGTAGTTGCCGCAATTGGTGTCACGATGAATTTGTTAGCGACGCTGTTGCTCTCCAAAGCTCATCGATCAAATCTGAATATTGCGGGAGCATTTGCGCATCTTCTTACCGATCTCTGGGCATTTATTGGAACTTTGGGCGCAGGTCTTGTCATTCTTTTCACCGGATTTGAACGCGCGGACGCGATCGCTTCAATCTTTGTCTCAGCATTGATGATCAAGACCGCATGGTCTCTGTTGCGCGATTCTGGACGCATCTTGTTTGAGGCAGCTCCAGCTGGTATTGATCTCTCCGAGGTCCGTAGTCATCTTCTTGCAGGGGAACACGTACGCGACGTGCACGATCTCCACGCGTGGGTCGTAACCTCTGACCTCCCAGCACTCTCTGCCCATATCGTCCTCGATGACATGTGCTTTCGGGATGGCCACGCTCCCCAGATCCTTGATGAGCTGAGAAAGTGTCTCGTCGATCACTTTGATCTCGAACATTCGACGTTCCAGCTTGAGACTCCGAGCCACTTCTCTCGCGAGAGGGAGATGCATTGAACCCGCCGCACGGTTCACGATACAAATGCGATCCGCGTAGGGTCAGGATTCCAATACAGCCTTGTGTTACACAGATGAACTCACGGAGCCCCTTCGATCACGTCACTGGTGAACGTTGCAAAATTACTTGTCACTCCTGAGAGGCGTCTCACCGGATTGAATGAATTGGGCATCAACTACAATCAGCCTGTGCGCAGTCCGCTCAATCCCGAAGTTGCAAAAGGGTTCTCCCAATCGGCCGCCGCTGTCCTTGAATTTCTCTCTGGGCGAATGCCCTTCGGTCTCTGGATGGTTACGCGAACTGAAGGTGAGGACTGGATTGTCCTCTCGTCGGTCGATCGCGGGTACGACGTTGCTGAAGGTTCGGTATTCCGATGGTCTGACTCGTAATGTTCACGAATGATCGCGGGACTTGGACCGCAGGTGGCTCCCCGATTAAACGAGATCTCGTGCTACCGCGAGGCGCCGATCGGCGAGATCCTGCCGATTCGAGCCTATATTGGCGTACCCATCCAGCACGATAATGGGTCAATTTTCGGAACTCTGTGTGCGTTTGACAAGGCTAACCAGTCGAATGAGATGCTTGACGAACTACCTTTGGTAGAGCTTTTCGCAACACTTCTCGGGTCGATTCTCGAGTGCGAGCTAGGCACAGAGGTCGAGCGAAGGCGCGCCGAACGCGCCGAGGCTGATTCCATGATCAATGAGCTGACTGGGCTTGGCAACCGAAGGGCCTGGGAGCGAATGATTGATGCCGAGGAGGCGAGGTGCGCCCGCTACGGTGATCCCGCTTCGATACTCATTATCGACATCAACGAGTTGAAGCAAGAAAACGACGAGCACGGGCATGCTGCCGGTGATCAGGTGCTGAAAGCTGCAGCTGACTCGATCCAATCGTCCGAACGCGAGGGAGACTTCACTGCTCGCATCGGTGGAGACGAATTTGGATTCCTCGCGCTGCATGCAAATGCCCTCGACGCGGAGACCTTGAGGACCCGGATTCTCGCTGCCCTAAGGGCTCATTCAGTACGCGCAAGCGTTGGAGTTGCAACCCGGCACCCCTCCGAAGGGTTACGACGTGCAATCACCCTGGCTGACTTGGGGATGTACTCCGAAAAGCTCCGGGGCCGCTCGAGCTGAACTTTCGTCGTGCGAGAAAACCTGAAGTTCTGGTGCATGTGGACCGAAGACCACGACAAGGATGTCAATCAATATCTGTCAATCCTAATCGGGAGGACTCGAACCGAATTGCGAGTTCAGCCCATGGACATGACATTCGTGTCGATGTTGTCCATCTTCAAGAAATGCACCACACTCTTCACAGATCAGGTGTGCCCAGCACGCGGGGTCGCCGGCTCGATCGTCGGCCGTGGCATCTCGCGAGATCAACGGTTGGTCCTGCGATGCGAGATCAAAGGCTGAGGTGCCCAATACGTCGCGTACGGATTCCAGTCCATCTGTCTCGGACCCCAAACCTTGGCCAGACGACGGAACGTCGCGCGTCGATTGCGGAGAATTTCGAGAGGACTTCGATCTCCGCAGAAAGCGCGACAATCTTGAGTCCGTGGCCCGGAACTGCACGAGAGTTCGCTGCAAATATTCGCTCACCAGACGCCACACCCTCCAGGCGCCAGAAAGGCCGCGCCCCAGGAGGCTCAGTATAGAGATCTCTCCGAGGCACACCGCAACCGAACCGGGTGCGTCGCACCGACGAGTCCACGTTGATCGTCAGTCCGAGGGCAACGCGAACTCCCAGAAATTCTCATAATGAGGTCGTTCAAGCGATTTGCGAAATACGAGGTATTGACTCGTTTTGTCCTGCTCTGTGACGCTGCGATCCTTTGCTGCGAATCCCACGAACATTGTCATCAAACGCAGTTCTTGAGATTATCGACGAAGTATTGGAAGCAAAGAGGATGACATCTTTGGGAGATGTCTTACTACTCGTGGTCACGAGAACCCCGCGACCTACGTTCGCGATCAAAAATCATGGATGCCTCGGTCATCCTGGCATATTGCAAGACAGATAGGGGAACCCTGCTCTGGCAACGGACATCTGTGCGGTGGAGAATGGGGTGGTAACGCCTCAAGACGAGGAGGTCCACAAATGATGTGGTACTGGGGCAACGGCGGCGTTCACTGGTGGGGCTGGTTCATTGGTTTCGTCATCACCATAGTTTTCTGGGCCTTTTTTATCTTTCTCATCATCTCGATCTTGCGCGGGTTTGCGGGTCGCGGCCATGGGCATGACGTTCCTCACGAGCATGACCCGGAGCGGATATTGGCACGTCGTTTTGCAAATGGAGAGATAGACGAAGAGGAATTTCACCGGCGACTCGAAGTACTGAGATCCCACGGTCATGGAAAGACCTGAATCGTCGAAATATGGGATATCGCCGAATTCCATATTGGTGCACTGCTCTACCAGATCCATCACAATGCGGCCTTGCAAGAGCAAGAGCGTGAGGCTCCGACGGTGAAACAGGGATCGAAGCATGGGCAAAAGATCTATGGGGCCACGTTTGGCACACCTGTGGATTTCGGAGTAACGGGTCTAAAGGAGCAAATACACCTCCGCAATTTTCAGTTATCCGGGCATCGCGATTACAAAGACACCTATTACGACACCACCAACCTCGATCTCAGCCGTTTTGGCGCACTTCTGAGACTGCGGATCTCAGCCGAACGAACATTTTGGAACGTGCAACTGTTCCGCAAAAAGAATGACCGCTACCTGATCCTCCACGACCTTGAGTTCGAAGGGTCTCCTTCGGAAATACCAGAGGAACCAATAAACCTTCTTTACGCGTTTCACCGCTCACAGCAGCTTGTACAGATAGGGCAGATTCGCATCATCCAAACGAATTACGAGCGACAAGATGGCGAGGGCCCACCTCATGACGGAATCATCGACCGAGATATCTCTTCCAGCGGAACTATCTCGGGGGCTCAGCATTTCCGGGACATCATTCTACGGACGAGCAGCCGCGCAACGTTTGATCGTGCGCCCTACGAATCCCTTGAGGCTTTTATGCTCAGCAAGGGCGGCGACAAGTATCTTGATATTCCAGAGATTTTCCGCGTTCTTGGACCAATCGCTCCATCACTCCACACCATCCTTGAGTCATCTGGTGACCCCGACTCCCGCGCCTATGCAATTCTTCAGCAAGCGGTCGCGCTCGCTGTCGGCCGACTTCTGCGCTTCGACCCGGGAGTACGTTTAAGTCCAGATCCGGAGATAGTTCACGAATTTCGAGTGACCGTTCGACGACTTCGATCGGATCTCCGCAGTTTTTCATCCATCATCGACGCGGCTGGCGCGAATTTGCTTCGCAACGAACTTGCTTGGTTGGGCGGCGAAGTTGGAAAAATTCGCGACTGCGATGTTCTCACGGAACATATCCACGACCTCTCGCTCCACAACTTAAGCGAAGATCAAGCAGGCATTGTGATGCTTCAAGATTTCATCAACAGCCTATGCAAAATAAACCGGAAATTATTGCTTGAAACAATCAGCTCCAAGCGCTACGCAGATCTTATTGAAACAATCATAAATATTGCGATCGGGTCTATTTCGATTGAGAATGCAGCTGGTATCAACCAACACAAGCCGTTTCAAAAATCAAGTGAGAGAATCATCAAGAAGATTGTGCGCCAACGTTGGCGAAAATATGCACGCGCAGCTCAACAGATCAACACGGGATCATCAGAACGGGAGCTTCATCATGTCCGCATTCTCGCAAAGCGATGCCGATACGCTGCTGAAGCGGCACTTCCACTTTTTGGTGTCGCAGCCAGAAGGTTTTCTCGTTCGATGCAAGAGGTGCAAAACCTGCTTGGCACATACCACGACTGTGCGTTTCAAGAGACCTGGCTCCGCAAGATTGCGGAGGACCTACCTGATGCCAGAGTGGCGATTGGTGAGTTGACATTCCTTATTCAACAAGAACGAGAATATCTCAAATCCAAATGGCCAAAGATTTGGAAGAAGACCTCATCACCAAAGCTTCGACGGTGGACCGACGCCTAATCCTCGTCCTATCGCGAAGTCATGACATAAAGATTGATCTCACCGAGGGAGAGGCCGCGTTGCTCTGTCACACCGTTCCGCCTCACCGCTACCATGACCGATATTGCGGCGGGCTCGACGATGAACGAGTCGGTGGCGAACGAGACAGCGATCAATGTCACCCGGATGGACTGCCCGGGAGCACGAGTCCAGCCCCTCCCCTTCCTCGGGTTTGATTCTGACGTCCGAGATCAAAAGAGTTCCAGACCGACACGGGTAATTGAATCGCCACGCCATCTGCCTAGGCGAATGGTTCCACCTGCGCACACCTCAAGTGCAGGTGAGCCGACGATTTTCGAACCACTCGAGACGGGAGAACATCGAAGTTCTGCACACTCATGTCGCCCAAGACAGCAATGCCAGAGAGCGGAACTGGGGTGATGCGAACCCTCTGAAGCGATCTCCATCGATAGGTGAAGCGACCATTTTCGAAGAAATCACATCCCGCTGTACGCGAATCAGGGCGCTCACGGCTTTGTAGGAGTGGAAGAGAAATCCTCTGCCTGTCAAGAATGCGAGAAAAGCCGTGATTGAGATACGAACAGAGCGTTTGAGGGGGCTCACGTTCTTGATCGCGGATATCGACGAGTGCGGCGATGGAGAGACGCAGTTCGAGTCCGTGTCGATTGGGGCTCGCACCTCAAAAGGAGACCTACCAATAAACATTCTCGAGTTCTCGCCGAACTGCTATCCAGATCGGAAGGTCACCAGCTTCGTTGCGAAAGATAATCTCATCGCCGCCCTCGGCGATCGTGTCCGATCGGGAGTGATCATCAACGCTGCCGCTCATGACGTCAAGGAAGAGTCAGGTCCAAAACGTCCCCTTCTCCGTCCGAGACACGTCGTCGTAGACGAAGGTGGCCGGGATCGGTGCCACCGAACTCGTTCCCGGTGCTAGATCTCGTTCGGTTCGACGATAAAGATTTCCGATCGGGGTCACTGGGACGCACCTGAGCCACCGGAGGTCTTCAACGCATCAGGTAGCGCATCGAGATAGGCAATATCCATTCACGCGGGAGCTCGGCAGCCGTCGGTTCAACCCGACGTCGCCAACAAACTGAGGAGCTGATCAGATGTCAGACGAAGAACAAGGGAATCCTCGAGCAGAGTTCGCTCACCTACTCGACAGTCACGCAGCGGCACCGTCTTCTGCGCTCGCCTCGATCGTCGCTCGGGTTCGACGACGACGCGAGCGACGTTTAAAGGCCGTCGCCAGCGTATCGATCGTCGTGGCTATCGCCGGCGCGAGCCTCGCGGGGGTGACCTGGGCAACGAACAGCACGACCTCGGCATTTCAATCACGAACCATTCCAGCGACCGGTTTGACACCCACGGCGAACGGGGCATGGACCAAGCGGAACCAGAGGCTCGGCACGGCACCGAAGGGGCTGAGCTGGTCGTCACATCCAGCGAGCAGCTCCTCCTCGGGCCCAGGCGTGACGACCCCGAATGCCACGGGGCCAGTTGCGAGGACAAATCTCTGCACAGTCAATGGCTGTGGCTATCCGTTCCCCAGCGGATCGAACGGTCCGATGACAGGACTCTTCGACCGAAAATCGGGCGACATCACCATGCGGGCGTTTACCGAGACAATGATCGGGATTGTCCCCCTGCCCGCCATGTCGAACGGATCAACCCCTACCCCATCGTCGTCGGTACCCTCGCCGAACACAGGCGCGGTACAAGGACCTCCGGTGCAAAGATCTCCACGCAGCGCCCCGACCGCGGCGATGCCGGTCTACTCTTCGTGTGAATCGGCGCAGACGCTGGTCGTCGAGGTGTCGAATCCGAGCGCAATCGGCACCATCACGGTGCCACTACCCTCGATCTCCATCTCAGAACCGGGACAGCCATTCGAGGTGATCGACAGCTCGGTCGTCGGCGTCCCCGAAGGCTCGCCAATCGAGGTACTGACGGTCCACGTCACTTCGGAGGTGAGCAGTGTGCAAGCAAGCTTTGCCGACGGGACCTCCGACCAGATGACCGTCATCGATGGCTGGGCGGTGTTCGCGGACGACGGTAGCGCGCCGCTGCCGGCAACCATCACAACATTCGACAACTCGGGCCAGGTCATTGCCACCGCGACGGTCAACGACGACAACGCGGTCGCGCAGCCCCTCGCTTGCGCCACACCCTATGCCGGGCCGCCCCAAGTCGGAAATGGGACCGCTTCCCCGGCAACAGGCTCAAAGTGAGTACAGGTTCAAACGCTCCGAGCGCCGTGAACCGTGCTCAACTGTCGTGTGTGGAAGAAGTTCACGCGCTCGACGACACCGAAAGAGAGCACGGGGACCAACTGCTTCGACCTGAAGGCGTGGACGAGGATTTCGCCGCGACCTACACCGTGCATTATCCGCGGCTCGTACGGGCACTCGAGCTCGGCGGAGTGGATCGTCCAGGCGCGGAGGACATCGCCCAGGAGGCGTTTGCCCGAGCTCTTGGCCGTTGGCGTTGGGTTCGCCGAGGTGCCAACCCCGCTGGCTACGTCTACCGGAGCGCATTCCGACTTTCGTGGCGCTCGTCAGCGCACAAACGGCTTTTCGCCGAGGCGCACTCCACGCCCGACATCGCCACCGAGGCAACGCTGCTCGTCGGGATCGAAGCGGCGCTCGCAAAGATGCCACTCGCCCGCCGTCGCTGCGCTGTACTCTGCCTGGTAGTCGGGATGTCCACGCGAGATGCCGCAGGCGCGCTCCACATCGCCGAGTCGACGGTGCGAAAACAGATCGAACGTGCTCGCACGGACCTGACCGAGGCGCTCGCCGATAGCGACACGCCCTCAACGGCCTGAGTGGGCCTCGAGGGTTCGCACGAGGGGGACATGTCCAAAATCGACCTCCGCAACCTTCACCCACGCTCCCACCCCGTCCGAGAGGAGCGTATCCTTGCAGTGGTACACAAGTGGTTCGGACACCCGGCCGACCCTGATCCCCTCAACGCCACCGTCGCGGCCATGCTCGCGACCGAGGAGCAGTGAGAAATCGAGCTATCCGGGATCGTCGGGGCTCGCCATCGCGAGCAGCAGTTCCAGATCGAACTGGATCGGTTCGGCGACCTCTGCTGGGTGAATCCCCGCCTTGCATCACCGCCGTTTGCCCGATGCGGCCATGAATCGCCCAGCGGAGATTCGAAAGACCGTCGCGCAGGCGCTCACGGCGTAACCCAAGCCACCTCTGACCGCCATCCCCGTTATACCTACACCGGTGATGCCGCTCCCGGCCAGGCCAACGGCAACACCATCAAATTGAACGACGGCCGTTGCATGAGATGGCCGTATCCGACTGACCACGGCCATGTTGGCGTCCGATTAGCCGTAGCGAACTTGCGCTGTTACAACCAAGAACCCTCGCCAGAGCAGTTTGTCCAACGCTGTAGCGTCGTCTTGAGGAACGGCGACCGGAATTGATCCCTTTGGGTCTCTCCGCCGTATGACTGATGATGAGAAGATGGCCGGGCTCAGACGATGATGGCGTTTCTGATGAGGCTCTCCTTTCCTGCATGGCGGTCGGTGATGATCAAGCCGGTCTTGTCTTTGTTCGCCGCTACCAACGTCGAATGTTCGGGCTCGCGAAGGGCGTGGTCGGCGATACCGGCACAGCGGAGGATGTCGCCCAAGAGGCATTCATCCGGATCTTCCGACACGCCTCGGTTTTCGATGCCCGGCGCGGATCGGTGGCCGCGTGGGCGCTCACCATCACCCGCAACCTGGCGATTGATGCGATCCGTGTCCGACGCGGTGTCCCCACCGATCCCGATGATCGCGTCTTCGTCGAATTGATGAGCAATGAGGGACTGCCCGATGACACGGCGCTTGCCTCAGACGGTGTTGCCCGCGCGCGGATCGCGCTCTTGGATTTGCCGATCGAACAGCGCCGAGCCGTCGTGCTCGCGGCACTTTACGGACGAACCGCCGGTGAGATTGCGAGCGCCGAGACAATCTCGCTTGGAACGGCGAAGAGCCGAATCCGCCTCGGAATGGCCAAACTGCGCGCCGCGGTCGAGACCGCGGAGACCCCATGAGTGACGACTTCGAAGACTCGAAGCAGTGCGCAGCGATCGAGGATGAGCTGACCGAGTTCGCACTCGGGATCCTTTCTGGGCGCCGTCGCTCGGAAGTGCTCCGCCACGCCGGATCCTGCATGCGCTGTAGCGCGGAGCTGGAACGACTTTCGATCATCGCAGACACCGTCTTGCAGCTCGCGCCGGAGATGGAACCTCCGCTTGGTTTCGAGCTGCGTCTCGCTGAACGACTGCAAAAGAACACGACGGTGCTCCGCTCGCAGCACCTTCACCGGGTGAGGACACTCTCTGCTGCCGCGGTGCTCACGGTTGTGCTCGGTATTGGCCTTGGAACATTTGCAGCGTCTCGAAGTCCCAGCACAAGAACTCCCAGCACAAGAATATGGTCGACGACGGCAAGTCTCACCTCCGCTGCCATCGGCTCGCGCGGCGAGGTTCTCGGTACGGTTTTCATCTCCGCGGGCAGCCCCGGATGGATGGTGCTGACTGTCGACCGCGGAGCTTGGTCTGGAGAGGTGAGGTGCGAGGTGGCGTTCGTCGGAGGAAAGGTCGAGACGCTTGGAAGGTTCAAGCTCTCGAATGCCTACGGTACCTGGGGCGTCCCGCTCACCTCCTCGGCAGGCCAGGTGCGCATCGCGCGATTGGTCGCGCTCGACGGTACCGTTATCGCGAGCGCACATCTCACCACATGATCGGTCAAGCGCACGTCCGCAAGTCACTGTGGAGCGGTGAGGCTCGCACGGGCGTTGGCGACACCGGGTCAGACGCGACTTCGATCGCCCGAGACATGACCGGGTCCGAGAGCACAAGGTTGTACCTGCCTTCGATCTTGCTCTTTTGCTTGACGGGGTGGCTCGTCGGTGCAAAGGCACTCGCGCTTCGCGAGACAGGTGCCCTTTCTCGCACGATTGCTTCGTCTCGTGCGGAGCTCGCCGGGCCAACCATGATCGGTTTTGTGTTGATCATGCTCGCATGTGAGCGACTTTGGCCGGCTGAGAAACGGAAGGTGTTTGCACGAGGACATGTGCAAGATGCGTGTTTCTTCCTCCTCTTCGTGACCCTAATGGCCCCGTTCGTGACGATGCTCGGAGTTGCGTCGGCAGAGTTGCTGCTGCGCTACACGCCGTGGATCACCGTGCCTCACACGGCGAGCTGGCCGCGCTGGATCCTCCTCGGAGTGACCTTCATTGCCATGGATGGCTGCAACTGGCTGGCACACCGCGCCGACCACCGATTTATCCCACTTTGGCGGGTTCACGCTTTGCATCACAGCCAGGAAGAGCTCAGCGTTCTCACAACCTTTCGCGTCCACCCTCTTGTGCACACCGCGAGCTTTCTTCTTGCCACAGTGCCGGTCGTGGCACTCTTGAGGGGGTCGATCGCACCCGGCCTGATCACGATCTACCTCGGTCTCGGGGCATTGCCCCACGCCAATGTGTCATGGACATTCGGACCGCTCGGCAAGATCTTCGTCAGCCCCGCGTACCACCGGCTCCACCACGCGATCGACCAATCCGGGGACGTGAACTTCGGGATCGTCTTTGTGTTCTGGGATGTGCTCGCCCGACGGGCCGTCTTTCCAGGGCGCGGCCGAACGGTCTGTCGAACCGGACTTGCGAATCGACCGTTGCCGGTCGAACAAGCTCCCGATCGGCCAGAGACTGCTCGCGTCCTTATTCGACAGCTCCTCGAACCATTCAGGGCCGATGGACAACGGCGATGCCCGACGTGATCCCTTTTCTCTTCTCGCCCGTAGTTCAAACTAGCCAGCACGACACGTCGCGAGGACAACGTGGTTCAGCATCAGTGCGTTGTACTCGGGCAGGTTTTGTACGCATAGCCAATATCCGAAAACGATGAGCGAGGGAGAATGTGAGATGAAACAGACAATTCAACAACATACAAATCAACATGGAGTGGCAATTCGCCAGGGCTCAATTGGGCGCATCACGGCGGTCGCTTTGATGATTGGGGGCTTTGCTCTACCGGTCTTTGCAGCCAGCACCGCCGGTGCCGTGACAAGTCACGCGACAACGGGTCTTGTCATCTCCACGATCAAGAACAAGACGCTTGGCACAATCCTCGTGAGTAGCGGCAAGACGCTCTACACGCTGAAGGCAAGCAAGGTGGGCTGCACAGCGGAATGCACGAAGATCTGGCCTGAAGTCGTGCTGCCCAAAGGCGTGACGAAGGCGACCGCAGGGTCCGGCTGCAAAGCCGCGCAGCTCGGAACCGTGAAGCGTGCCAGCGGTGTCCGCCAGGTGACCTTCAACGGTAAGGCGCTCTACCGGTTCAGCGGAGACAAGTCAGCCGGACAGGTACACGGAAACCGCGCAAAGGATTCGTGGGGTACGTGGTCGGTCGTCGTCACAGCAAAGGTGACATCCTCAGGCGCGTCAGCGGGCTCCGGCGGTGGAACAACTACGACGACTAGTGGCGGCGGCTACGGCTACTGAGCATCAGTGCTGTCAGCGTGAGATCCGATGTGGCTTTGCACGCACGCCTCGTTGGAAATGTCTCCGACACTCGCGGGTCGGTGAATGACTTGCCGGACCAGCTGTGCCCATCCAGATAGGAGCAGTCCATGTGGATTCGAGGAATTATCGGTGTCGTGCTGTGTGTGATCGGCGCGGTCTGGATCGCACAGGGAACGGGCGCTTTGCACGGGTCTGGGATGAGCGGTCATGGCCAGTATGCGGTTCTTGGTGTCGTTGTGATCGCGATCGGCTTGGTACTACTCATGTGGGCAAAGCATGTCCGGAGGAGCCGCCCAACGAAAACAGCCTGACCCCTCGACCATTTGCTCATAAGGCCAATAAGGCCAATAAGGCGCCTACTTCAACAACTGACGAGCTCGGTGCATTCGGCGCGGCCATCTCCGTCTCGTGTGTCAAAGCATGCCCGGTACGCAAGATCAGCCCGGGCAGAATGTCGCCACCGACCGGCGTCACTTCGCGAGCCAGTAGCCGTGCGGAACGGATAAGGAGCAGCGGCGCGACACATAACGTCCAGCCTCGATGCGCGCGCGAGGACGCCCCGGATCATCGGATCGCTGGCGACCGAGGTGGTGTGTGTAGCAGACTGGCCGCACCGGTCGATACGGACGAATCGAGGAATTGACATGCCCAAGGCCTACTGGGTCAGCCTGTACTCGGAGGTGCACGATCCCGAGAAGTTGGCGGCGTATTCGGCACTCGCAGCCCCCGCGCTCGTAGCGGGCGGAGGGCGCTTCCTCGCGCGCGGCAACGCCGCCTACGCGTTTGAGAACGGGAAGATCCAGCGCATGGTGGTTATCGAATTCCCGAGCGTCGAAGCGGCACACGCGGCTCACGAGAGTGCAGCGTATCAAGAAGCCCTCGCAGCACTCGACGGTGGAGCATCCCGCGACCTCCGGATTATCGAAGGCATCGAGTAGCCCCAATTATTGCTGGGTCAAGAACTCGAGCGTATGCCAGTGAGACCGAACCGCAGCTGTGGAGACGGACTCACTGACAGAGATTCCGTCTTGAAGACTAGGTGGTGTCTTTCGCAGCGCACGGTAAAAATTTTCAGCTCTACAAGATCGAGGCTAATTTCGGACTTTGAGGCAAGCGACATCGTTCTAACCGCTGCCCGGCAAGAATTTCTTCAATCATTACTTCCGGATCTGCGAGCAAAATCCGGCAAAGCACCCCCTCCGGAATTAATCCGCTGACATTGCGCTGACATTTGCGTCGCACCGACATGCTCACAAGGCATTTATAGGCTATCTGACCAGTAATTTCTAGTGGTGTGACATTCAAATAACGCGCGATTCGTGGACAGCCTCAAGCGCCACCCGCCCGCGACGGACCTTGGTGATAATCTCCCCGGCGGTCTTGGTCCAGATGAAAGGTTTGGGGTTGTCGTTGTTGTGCGCGACGTACTCCTCGATCGCATCGATGAGGGCGCCGACGTTCCCAAAGCTGCCTCGGCGGATGCGATTGGTCG